>Ga0182024_10000882_pt1 | contig 77501 bp, 81 predicted proteins | sample P32metaG_FD_120480 | JGI IMG/M metagenome (GOLD analysis project Ga0182024, IMG submission 120480) | Permafrost microbial communities from Stordalen Mire, Sweden - P3-2 metaG (Illumina Assembly) | ecosystem: Environmental > Terrestrial > Soil > Wetlands > Permafrost | place: Sweden: Stordalen...
CCACCGGCCAACACTGCCAACGAAGGAGCAACCACACACCATGAGAATGCACAAGCTGCGCAACCGCCTGGCGGGAGCAGCCACGATCGGGATTGCCGCTGCGGCGGTAACGATGACGCTGGGAGCCGGGGCCGCCTTCGCTTCTAACCCTCCCGACCCCGCACAGGGCGTCGCGCCCCATTTCTACAACGGCAACGCCGATCAGGTCATCCGGGGGGCGGGGTCGGACACGAGCTTCTTCTTGGAGCAGAGGATCTCCGACCTCTACACCGGCGCCGGCCTCTACGGCTGCACCCTCAACAACGCGGCGGGCCAGACCCTCTACAACACGAGCGACCCCGCGTCGGCCAGCTCGAACTTCGAGTTCTACTGCCAGGCCAACGCCAACACCGCCACCGCCGACACCGCCGACAACTGGGACAAGACCGAGGTGTTCCAGGGCACGAGCCTCATCGGCTCGACCGCAGGCCAAGAGCAGCTGTGCGCCACGTTGACCTCGCCCCAATCCGTTGACTACGCCCGGGCGGCGAAGCCCCCACTGTCGCCCACCAGCGGCGGATGCAGTACCGAGTCGCCGTTGGGCTTTGCCAAGGACGGGCTGCCCGGCCTCGACTTCCCGACGATCAACCCCTCGGTGTGGGGCACCGCGCCGGGGTCGAGCCCGTACGCCGGGGTCAACGGCGGGGTCATCGGCCCCGTGGCCGAAGGATGGCTGCCCGGTGACCCGACGGGAGGTCCCTACGACGGCACGGCCTTCACCGGTCTCTCCAACGTCGACAACGGAGCGGGGGCGAACTCAACCGCCTATCGGATCTGGTGCGCCACGGGAACCACCCGCATCACCGACTGGGGCCAGCTCACCAATCTCGGCCCCAAGCTCGAAGTTGTCGACGTCACCACCACGGCGAGCTCCAACACGGTGACCCTCTCCGCCGGGGCACCCGAAGGCACCACCTTCCCGAGTGCGATCGTGGGCACCGACGCCGTAACCGGGCCGGGCATCCCGGCGGGGACGACGGTGTCGGCCAACGGCGGCTCGAGCCTGACGCTGTCGCAGAACGGCACGACCAGCTCCAGCTCGGCCACGCTCACCGTCACGACGGCCTCCACCCTGGCCGAGGGGTCGGGAATCGCCATAGGAATGCCCATCCGGGTGGTGGGGGTGAGCACCGCGGCGGGCATCGAGGCCACCTGGGCCAGCTTCGCCGAAAGCGGGGTGTCGGGGGGAGGGTGCTCGGCCCCGAGCGCGAACACCAACGCGGCGCCCAACCCCAACCCGGCAACGGGAGGAGGGCCGGTGTCGGGATCGAATCCGGCTCACATCCTCCTGCAGAACAACGCCTCGCAGATCGCCGACTACGCCGTGAACGATTTCCCGAACGACCCGGTCGACCAGGCCGTCGAGATCGGCACGTCGCTTTACTACGAGTCCAACGGCGTCTACAACACGAACCCGTTCGCCGCCGCCGCCAAGGTCACCAACGGTTCGACGTCGATCTCCTATACCGCCGACAAGCTGAGCGTCAACGGCGAGACCCCCACGGTCCCCAACCTGCTCACCAACGCCTACCCCACCGCCTTCACCCTGTCCAACATCTACCGGACCGACACGGTGCGCGCCTCGACGGCGGGCTTCTTGAACTGGATCTGTGATGCCAACGACGCCTTCACCAAGGGCACCGACAACCAGACCGGGATCAACTTCGACACCGAGTTGCAGACCCTGATCACCGGCACCTTTGGTTTCGCCCGGCTGACCGACGCCTCAGTGTCGCCCGCCGATGGCGGTACCCCGGCCGACAACATCGCCGCCCCCAACACCACCTGTGCCTCGGGGACCGTTCCCGACGGCACGCTCACCCAGGGCAATGGCACCCCGGGTGTGACCGCGGTGGCGCTCGCCCAGAGCTGATCCATGGACCGCCCCCCGTGTGACCGTCCCCGGGCCGCACGGGGGGCGCCCCCTGTCGGGACGAGCTGACGGTGCACATCCCGGCCAAAGTCGACTACGGCCTGCGCGCACTCCTGGTCTTGGCCGCGGGCGACGAGCCCATGACCTCCCGGGCGCTGGCCGATGACCAGGAGCTCCCAGCGGGATTCCTCAGTGCGATCATGAACGACCTTCGCCGATCGGGCCTCGTCGTCAACCAGCGAGGCCAGGACGGCGGCTACCGTCTCGCCCGGCCGGCCGCCGACATCACGGTGGCCGACGTCATGCGAGCTCTCGACGGCCCGTTGGCCCGAGTGCGCAGGTTGCGGCCCGAGGCCACGGACTACCGCGGATCGGCCCAGCATCTCCAAGTGGTGTGGATCGCCATGCGAGCAAACCTTCGCCGCGTCCTCGAACATGTCACGCTGTACGACGTCATTGCCGGACACCTGCCGCCGACGAGCGAGGACCTTGTTCACGCGTCGAGCCGCGAAACCGCGTCATGGCGGCCGGTGGTCTGTGAATAGAATCGCGCCCCGGCAACGGAAAGGCATCGACAGATGGCTCCAGCGACCGGTTCGCGCACGACTGAGGTCACCGAGGGGCACTGGTTGTCGCGCGCCGGGGTCGCCGCGTTGGTCACCACCGCGTTGGCGGCCCTCGCCTTCGCCACTCCGGCGTTCGCGTCCGGACCTCAAGTCGGCAGCAAAGTCCCGGGATCGGCGCTCCCGATCGGCACCTTCGCGGCGGGGACTCCGTTCTCGAGCGGTCAGGTGATCGAGGTCAAGATCCCCCCCAACTCGACGCTCACCCCGGGAGCGGGCATCAAGATCGTCGAGTGCGCCGCGCCGGGTGGGTTGGTTCCTTCCACCCCCGCAGCATGTGACGGGTCGACGATCCAAGGCAACACGGTCTATGTACAGCCCAACGGCTCGGTGGACTACAAGCGAACCCCCACGAATACGGGGTACACCGTCTACTCGCTCCCCAACTTCCACAGCCTGGGCGAACCGAAGGACTCGAGGCCGATCTGCGACACCTCCCACGAGTGTGTGCTCTACATCGGTCAGAACCAACTGGTCTTTACGGCCCCGCACTATTGGTCTGAGCCGTTCAAGGTGAGCGCCACCCCGAACGACACCGGCGCCAATCCCGGAGACGGTGAGATCGCTGCCACAGGCGGATCGAGCAACTCGGTGCTCACCGTCGTCCTACCCATCGTCGTCGTCGCGGCCGGGGGGACATTGCTGTTTCTGCGACGTCGTCACACGGTGAGCTCGGGGCGTCGGGCCTGAGCCGGGGCGGTCATAGCGGTACACCGGTCAGTGAGAGAACGGCACCGACGGCACCGGCCACGACGAGCCCCGACACCACGCTCTGCCGGGCCACGAACACCCAGAGCAGGGCTCCGACCAGCACGGGGATCTGCCACAGGTGCTCAAGCGTCAGTCCGAGGGAGACCGATGACCCGGCGATGGCGCCGATCGACGCCGGGCCCGCTCCGGAGAGAAAGGCCTGGACCGAACCGTTCGAACGGACCTGATGGAAGCGGGGTCCACCGAAGATGACGAAAAGGAACGACGGGGTGAAGACCACCAGTGCGGCCAGTAGCCCGCCCCCGACGCCGCGGGCCGCATAGCCCACGACGGCGACCGTCTGGACCACGGGGCCCGGGGTTATCTGTCCGAGGGCGACGGCGTCGAGGAACTTCGCACCGGTCATCCAGTGATAGGTGGTCACGACGTCATGCTGCATGAGCGGGACGATGACGAACCCACCCCCGTAGGAGAGGGCGCCGACCTTGAGCGCGACCCAGACCAGGGCGGCCAGACCACCCATGACCCCGGCGTGTCCGACCACGGCAGCAACGGCGGGGCCCCGGATCATCGGCGGTCTCTTCGAGCGGATGACCAGCTCCACCACACCGCACAGCACGAGGCCGAGCACGAGGTATGCGCCGACCGCCACCGCGGCGCTTGCGCCGACGACGGCGTACAGCACCCACCGTTGTCGTTGCGCTCTCGTGTTTCCAGCCCGCGTCCAGCTGGCGGGGACCAACCCGGACGCGGCCTTCAGAGCCACGGCAGGGACTGCCGCCCCCGCGCCGGCCGCAGCGCCCACGATCCAATGAGGCGGATGCGAGCCCAAGACAACGGCGGACAAAGCCAGGATGAGCACGAGCCCGGGGACGATGAAGCACAAGCCGCCGATGACCGCACCGGTGACCCCCCGGAGGCGCCACGCGCACAGGATGGCGAGTTGGGTCGATGCGGGTCCTGGCAACAGGTTGGTAGCCGCGATGGCGTCTTCGAATTCGGTGGCGGGCAACCACCCTCGTTTGTCGACGCAGAGTCGCCGCAGCAGGGCGATGTGGGTGGGTGGGCCCCCGAAGCCGATGCACCCTATTCGGCCCCACTCGCGAGCAATGGTGCCGAGCGACACCTCGGGACTCGACCGCACCGACAGAGTCTGTCATCGAGGCCGGCAGAGTCTGTCATCGAGGATGGCACTCGTTGTCCGGCACCGATGAGACTCACGTGCGGTCGTGTCGAAAGCCGGTGCCGTAAGGTGACGGAGATGCGAGCGGTGAAGAGCCTGAGGGCCCTCCTCTGCGCTGTGCTGGCGGCGGGCGCCATCGTTGCCTGGTCCACGTCGGCCGCGGCGGCCACGAAGCGCTCTGTCTCTCGGGCGTCGACCAGCCGGACCGCTGGACCTGACCCCGCGGTGTCGATGCGAGCCCTGCCCAGGCCGCTCTTCGGCGTGACCGTCGACAATGTCGCCAACCTGAGCGACATCGTGGCGAGCTCCCGAGCCCTGTCGCACATGCCGGTGACCCGCGTCTACTTCAACGTGCGAGAGCCGGCCACCTACTACGCAAGCGCTCTCCGGACGCTCGACCCGGTGAGTTACGTCATGGGCGAGCTCCTCGACTCGTCCGACTCGCGTCACATCGGGACGGCGGCATACAGCAAAAGGGTCAAGTCCTACCTATCCGTACTCGGCAATTCCGTCGATGTGTGGGAGATCGGCAACGAGATCAACGGGAACTGGACGGGACGGTACAAGGCGGTAGAGAACAAGCTGAGCGCCGCCTACGAGGACGTATCGTCTTCGGGAAAACGCACTGCGGTCACGCTGTACTACAACATCGGCTGTGGTGACGGCCCGGCCGAGCTCGACCCCATCACCTTTTCGGAGAAGTACGTTCCTGCCCCAGTGCGCAGCGGGCTCGACTACGTCCTGCTCTCCTACTACGAAGGCGATTGCAAGGGCATCCGTCCCACTGCGGCCACGTGGACAGGCTATTTCGCCCAGCTTCACGACCTCTATCCCCACGCCCTGCTCGGCTTTGGGGAGATCGGCATGGACAAGCCCGCAACGTCCTCGACACTCGGCACGGCGCAGTCGCTCATGCGCTACTACTACGGGCTCGACATCGGGCTTCCGTACTACGTCGGCGGCTACTTCTGGTGGTACTACGACGAAGACTGTCTGCCACTCGCCACCAAGCCTCTGTGGGCGACCTTGCAAAGCGGATTCGCGTCAGAGGCGGCCGCGCTCTCTCCGTGACGTCGACAGGTAACGTCTTCTCCGTGACCGACGCCATCGCCCAACCACATCGAAAACTGACGCTCACCGGGTGTGTCAACTTTCGCGATCTCGGCGGATACCCGGCTGCCGGAGGGCGGACGATCCGCTGGCGTCAGCTCTTTCGCGCCGACGGCCTCACCCGTCTCGACGAGAGCGACTGCGCCCAGCTGGCAGAGCTCGGGTTGGCCACGGTGATCGATCTCCGAACCGTCGGAGAAGTCGAGGAGCGGGGCCGGTTCCCCGAGGTCACGTTCGAGGTCGAGTACCACCACCTCCCCCTCACCGACGTGTTACCACCGACCGAGGACCTCAGTCGCTACGACGAGCCGGCCTTCGTGACAGCGCGATACCAGCAGTTGTTCTCGGAGGGATCGAGCTCACTCGCCCGAGCCGTGCACGTGCTGGCCGCGCCGGGGGCGTTGCCGGCGGTCTTCCACTGCAGCGCCGGAAAGGACCGCACCGGCATCCTGGCCGCCCTCATCCTGGGTTTCCTCGGTGTGCCGCGTGACGTGATCGTCGAGGACTACGCCCTGAGCGCGGAGGCGATGATCGCGCTCCTGGAGCGCCTCAAGCAGGAGTACGCCGAGTCGGTGGCCGAGGTGGAGCGCTACGCCCCGGCGGTCATCTCAGTGGCCCCCGAGACTATGGCCGCGTTCCTCGACTCGCTCGAACGCGAACACGGGACCTTCGACGATCTCGCCGCGTCACTCGGGGTCACCGACGCCGTGATCCAGCTGCGGGCGTCGTTGTTGGAGACCCTCTAAACGCGCCCAGCAGTCAGTCGGCAAGCCGCCTGAACACGAGGAGATCTGATCCGTCGCGCTCGGTGACAGCGTTGACAAGCTCCCACCCGTTCTCCGAACGGGCACGCAGAACCTCATCGACCTTGCCTTCGTCGCGCTCGTCTTCGGGTCTCGACGCACCCGGCAACAGCGTCACTCCATACCGCCACGGCCCCACGGCGCAGACCCTATACAACGCGGCGCCTCGGGGCCCAAGGCAACATGCCGAGCCACGGTCGGCGTTCCGGCCGGGAGCAATCTGCCTGTTGTCAGGTGAACTGTGGGCAATCAGTAGGTAAACGGCACGCGAACTTTCGGTCCACCGACGTTCGGTCACCACTCGGGCGAGAACCGAAAGAGGGTCTCGGCGGGAGCGCTGCCATCGGCACGGCCGTGCCGGTCGTCGTACTCCTCATGCGCCTCTCGAACAGCGCCTCTCGAACAGCGCCTCTCGAACATCGCCGCTCGAACAGATGCGTGGTGGTCCCACAGTGTTTACCGCAGTTCGCGTGCACCTCGCGACCGGTTCACCTTGTGGCCTTACCCTGAAAACAGCGAGGGCCCGCCCTAGAGCACAAGCGTCCCGTGGCGTCGATTGATGTGACGAATCACGGACGGTGACTTCCAACCCGATTGAACGGCTCGTCTCGACATGGGACCGGTACGTGACGGGAGTCCTCGTCGGGGAGCGCGCTCCGCCTGGCACCCTCGACACCTGGTTCGGGTCGTCGCGGAGCTCACACGCCGCGGCCGGTAGCGTCACTCCGATGTCCGGGAACGATCACGGCGAGGCGAGCGACGAGCCGTTACGGCCCATGGTTCCCGCCGGGCGCGTCACGACTCCCGACGGAGTAGGCATCGCCTACTACGACCTCGGTGGGGACGGGCTCCCGCTCCTCCTCGTCCACGCCACCGGATTCTGTGGCCCGGTCCTCGCTCCAATGGCCTCGCATCTGCGTTCTCAATTCCATTGCTTCGCGCTCGACGTGCGCGCTCATGGAGCCTCGGACCCCCCACCCGGTGATGACTTCGACTGGCACGGTTTCGCCATCGATGTGCTCACCGTGGTCGACCACCTCGGTCTCGAGGATCCTTCGGGATTCGGGCATTCGTGCGGGGGTGCCGCGTTACTGCTCGCCGAGGAGGCCCGCCCCGGCACCTTCGCCGCGCTGTACTGCTTCGAGCCGGTCATCTATCCGGGAGACGAGCCCCTCGCTCCTCTCATCGAGGGGAACCCCCTCGCCACGGGAGCCCTGCGCCGGCGCCAGGTTTTCGCATCCCGGCGCGAGGCCCTCGACAACTTCGCCGGGAAGGCCCCCTTCGACCGGGTCGACCCCGACGCCCTGGCCCGCTATGTCGACAACGGCTTCGCCCCGGTCGACGGGGGCGGCATCACGCTGCGTTGCACGCGGGAGCACGAAGCCCAGGTGTTCGCCCACGCCCTCTCCCATGACGCCTACGCCCACCTGGCCGAGGTCGGGTGCCCGGTCACCCTGGCGTGCGGCGCCGACACGGGCGCCGAGGGGTTCGGGCCCGACGTCCTCGCACAGCTCGCCCAGCGTCTGACGTCGTCGACCACCGTGGTGCTGCCCGGCGTGGGCCACTTCGGGCCGCTCGAGGACCCCGCCGCGGTGGCGAGCTCGGTACGAGCGTCCCTGATCCCCCACGAATGACACAGCCCAGGCATAGCCTTCGAACCGATGGCCCTCGCCCTTCCCCGATCCCTCTCCCCCTCCAAGCTGAGCGCCTTCAAGGACTGCCCGCTCGCCTTTCGCTTCTCGGCCATCGACCGGCTCCCAGAGGCGCCGGCGCCGCACATGGTCAAGGGCACCCTCGTGCACAGTGCGCTCGAGCGCCTCTTCTGGGACCACCCTCGCGGCGAGCGCACCGCCGATGCGGCGGGCCACGCTCTCGACCTTGCGTGGCGGGCGCTCCAGGACGATCCCGATCTCCTGAGCCTCGAGCTCACTGACAGCGAGGGTGAGGCGTTCGTGGCCGATGCCGCCACGCTCGTCGACGGCTATCTCCGCCTCGAGGACCCCGATGCCGTCGACGCCGTGGGCGTCGAGCTCACACTCGAGGCCGACGTGGCCGGGCTCCGACTGCGAGGCATCATCGATCGCCTCGACGTCACCGCCGACGGTGAGCTCGAGGTCGTCGACTACAAGACCGGTCGTGTCCCGTCGGTCAACCAGGAGCAGCAACGACTGGGCGGGGTGCAGTTCTACGCGCTGCTGTGCGAGCAGGTCCTGGGACGCAGGCCGAGCCGCGTCCGGCTCATGTACCTGCGTGAGCCGCTCGTCATCGAGGCGGTGCCCTCGGAACAGGCCGTACGCGGGACACGTCAAAGGACCTCGGCGGTGTGGTCGGCCATCGAGCGGGCGTGTGAGAACGAGGACTTCCGCCCCCGGCCATCCGCGTTGTGCAAATGGTGCAGCTTCCGGTCCCTGTGCCCGATCTACGGGGGCGACCCGGCGAGAGCGTCCGAGTTCACCGGGGCGAGCCCCGCCGCCCCCGTGGCCCAGGCCGGCTGACCCTGCTCGCAGCACCTGTCGGCGGCCCGGTCGTGCGCGAGATGGAATGCCTCGGTCCTGCCCGGGGTTGGCCATCCTGTGACTAGACCCGCGTTCTCGGTGACCTACGACTACCGCTGCCCGTTCGCCCGCAACGCCCACGAGCACCTGGCCGTGGCGCTCCGGGCCGGCGCCGAGTGGGACATCGAATTCGTCCCCTTCTCGCTATCGCAGACACATGTGGAAGAAGGAGGGACCCCCGTCTGGGACGACCCCTCCAAGGCCCCCGACCTCCTCGCCATGGAGGCCAGCCTGGTGGTGCGGGACGACTTCCCCGACCGCTTCTTGGATGTCCATCTGGGCTTGTTCACGGCTCGCCACGACCGCAGTCTCGATCTTCGCGACGAGTCGGTGATCCGCGGGGTCCTGACCTCCGCCGGTGTCGACGCCGGCGAGGTGCTCGATGCCGTGGCCGACGGCAGTCCTCGCGACGTGTTCCGCAAGGCGCATGAAACCGCGGTGACCGAGTATCAGGTCTTCGGAGTCCCGACCTTCATCGTCGGCGACAAGGCGGCTTTCGTGCGCATCATGTCCCGTCCCGGCAACGACGCATCCCAGGCCCGTTCGACGATCGACGCGGTTCTCGCGCTCTTCGACGGGCACCCCGAGCTCAACGAGTTCAAGCACACCAGCATCGACCGCTGAACCCCTCCAACAGGCGGCGACCTCGGGGCGCTGGCACCCTCAGCTCGACGCCGCCCGGGCCAGAGCTCCGAGTAGCGCCTGGGAGCGTGCCACCTCGTCCGGTGTTCCGTACACGGCTCCCGAGAACTCCGTCGCACCCCCGTCGGCGAAACCTCGGATCTGGGCGGTGACGTCTTCCTCGTTACCGACCACGGCGACCTGAGCAGGCCCAGCTGCGCCTTCGCGGTCCAACATGGCGCGATACGAGGGAAGCTGGCCGTACATGGCGAAGATCTTGTCGGCGCGCACCCGGGCGGCGGCGGGGTCATCGGTCACACACACCGGAAGGGTGACCACCACCTGGGGAGGCGGGCGGCCGGCGTCGGACGCGGCCGCGGTGATGGCAGGGACGACGTGCTGTGCAACGGTGTTCGGGCCCACCATCCACGTGACGGTGCCGTCGGCCTGAGCGCCGGCCTGGCGCAGCATCGTCGGGCCGAGCGCGGCGACGAGCACCGGCGGGGGTGGTGTCGGCGTCACATCGAGTGGACCGAAGGTGTTGGTCCGGATCATCTCCCCGTTGAACGACACCTGCTCGCCGTGCAACAGCGGCACGAGCACCGACAGGTACTCACGCATGTATCGGGCAGGCTTCTCAAAGGAATAGCCCCATGCTCCTTCGACAACGACCTGGTGTGACAGGCCTATCCCGAGCACGAGACGCCCACCAGTGGCCGCCTGCACGGTGAGCGCCTGCTCAGCCAGCATCATGGGGTGCCGAGGGTGCACGGGGATCACCGCCGTCCCCAGGGCGACGCCCGGCACCTCGCGACCCACCACGGCCAGGACGGTGAGGGTGTCCCACCCGAAGATCTGCGACGACCACAACGAGGCCACACCCGTCGACACCAGGAGGCGGGCGCGCGCCACGATCTCGTCGATCGTCCCGTTCATCTCGAGGCCCAAGCCGATGCGCATGGCGCTCCTTGTCGTGGCGCCCCCAGCCGGGCGTGGTCCCCGACGTCTCTGGGCGCGACGCGTCGTCGTAAGCCCCCATCGTGCCAGTACCGTTCTCAGGGTGCCTCTTCGCGGCGACGAGTACGACGCCCGGTTCGCCCGGTTCGAAGCGGAGGGGCACTATCTCCACGGCGAGGCCGACCTCGTGTCCTGGCTCCTCGGGAAGCCTGGGGCCCGGGTCCTCGACGCCGGATGCGGCACGGGCCGCGTCGCCATCGAGCTCGCCCGACGCGGCTACGACACGGTGGGCATCGACTCCGAGCGGTCCATGCTCGACGCCGCCCGGGCCAAGGCTCCCGACCTGGAATGGATCCTCGGTGACCTCTCGAGCCCGGAGCTTCCGCTCCACGACTTCGACCTCGTGGTGGCGGCCGGCAACGTGATGATCTTCCTCGAGCTCGGCACCGAGGCCGCGGTGGTCTCGAACCTGGCCCGGGCCGTCGCGCCCGGGGGTCTCGTCCTCGCCGGCTTCCAGGTCGGGCGCCAGCTCGCACTCGAGCGCTACGACGCGCTGAGCGAGTCGGCTGGGCTCGAGCTGACAAACCGCTGGGCCACATGGGAACGCGCACCGTACGTCGGTGGCGACTACGCCGTGTCGGTGCACCGGCGCCGGGACGACACGTGAGCGGCCACAGCCTCCCGGTGACGGCGTCACTGCACGACGCCGTCGCTCCCCTTTCGTTCCTCCTCGGGCGATGGGCGGGCGAGGGCGAGGGCTCGTACCCGACCATCGAGCCGTTCCACTACGGCGAAGAGATCACGTGGTCGCATGTGGGGAAACCGTTCCTCGCCTATGCCCAGCGCACCTGGAGCCTCGACGACGGGCGTCCCCTGCACGCCGAGACCGGATATTGGCGGTGCTCCTCGCCCACCCACGTGGAGATCGTCGTCGCCCATCCGACCGGTGTGGTGGAAGTCAGCGAGGGACCTCTGACGGCCACGTCTGTCGTGCTGTCGTCGAAGACCGTCGCCGGCACAGGGACCGCCAAGGAGGTCACCGCGGTGGTACGGCGCATCAACGTCGAGGACGATCGCTTCGGCTACGAACTCGACATGGCAGCGGTAGGCGTCGTGCTGACCGGGCACCTGCGGGCCACGCTCCATCGCGTCTCGGCGCCGTAGGGCTGACCGGCCCTCGCCGAGCCTGGCTGGTCCGGGGTCGGATGTGAGCCCCGGCCCCTTGACAGAGCAGAATGTCCCGGTCGTGAGTCCGAGCGCACGACGAGGAAGACAGGGGTCCGATGAAGACGGTTGGCGTGGTGATGGGGAGCGCGTCCGACGCGCCCGTGATGGAGGGCGCCATCGAGGCGCTGCGCGAGTTCGGCGTTCCCGTCGAGGTCCGCGTGCTCTCGGCGCACCGCACCCCCGATGACGCACTGCAGTACGCCCGTGAGGCTGCCGGCCGGGGATTCGGGGTCCTGATCGCAGGTGCAGGCAAGGCCGCGCATCTCGCCGGCGTGCTGGCCGCGGTCACCTCGCTCCCGGTGATCGGTGTGCCGATCGCGTCGGGGGGCCTCGGAGGGCTCGACGCCCTGCTGGCGATGGTGCAGATGCCCCCCGGTGTCCCCGTCGCCACCGTGGCCGTCGACGGCGCCCGCAATGCAGGTCTTCTCGCCGTCCGGATGCTCGCACTCTCCGACCAGGAGCTGTCCGCTGCCTATGAGGAGTTCCGAGATGGCATGGCCGCCAAGGTGCGTAGCGCGGACGAAGGGATGAGGGCGCGCTACGGCGAGGCAGGCGGCTCCTGACCCCACAGGTCCTCGGCGGTCGAACCGACCGGTCCCCCTGAATCCTCCGGTCCACCGGGCGCGACCGCGGGGCTGCCCGGCTCGGGCGGCGCGGTCGATCGGCTGACGGCGGCAGGAGGTCGAGGCGGGGCAGGAGGGATGACGGCCACGGGCGGCACGACGTCGCCGGCGGCACGACCGTGGGTGACGAATCCAGCCAGCAGCTCAATCGGGATCGGGAACACCAATGTCGAGTTGTGCTCGCTCGCCACCTCGGCCAGCGTCTGCAGGGCGCGCAGCTGCATCGCGCCAGGGGACTCGTAGAGCTTGGCCGCGGCCTCGGACAGTTCCTTGCTCGCCTCGAGCTCACCGGTGGCGGCGATGACCTTCGCCCTGCGCTCGCGCTCGGCCTCGGCCTGACGAGCCATGGCCCGGAGCAGTTCGGGAGGCAACGTGATGTCGCGCAGCTCGACCTGACGCACCTCCACTCCCCAGTGTCCCGTGGAGGCCGCGATCACGGTGCGCAACTCGTTGTTGACGTCCTCGCGATGGGCGAGCAGGTTGTCGAGCTCGTGTCGGCCGATGATGGACCGCAGGCTCGTCATGGCGATTCGTTGGCTGGCGAAGCGGAAGTTGTCCACGCCGAGCACGGCCTGGACCGGGTCGACGACCTGGAAGTACACCACCGCGTCGACACTGATGGTGACGTTGTCCTTGGTGATCACGGCCTGCGGCGGGATGTCCACCACCTCGACCCGTAGCGTCACCTTGACGAGTCGGTCCACGATCGGGAAACGAAAGATCACACCCGGGCCCTTGGCCTCGGGGCGGACGTGGCCGAGACGGAAGAACACCGACCGTTCGTACTCCGTCACCACCTTGATGGCGGACGACAGGAAGACGACGGCGAAGAAGAGCACGACGGCCACGGCCACGATGACACCGACGATCGCCCCCGACACCGCCAAGACCGGGTCGACGAGTAACACCATGCGAGGAGTCTCGCGCCTCGCACCGCAACTCGCTGGCCGGGAACCCGCCCCCCTGTCCGAGCTCGATCGGACCTCGCCGGACAAGACCTAGCCTGACCCTGGTCAGGTCGACGAACGGGTCTTCGACGCCTGGGCACGAGGGTCGCCGGTGCTCCTGGGCACCGGCGCCGGGAACGGAGAGCGCGGTATGCGGGTCGTGGTCTCGGGCTCGAGCGGGCTCATCGGTCGCTCGGTCGTGGCCGGGTTGCGCGCCCGTGGCGACGAGGTGACCCTCCTCGTCCGTCGTCCCCCCGCCGCCGGTGAGGCGCGGTGGGACCCGGGGACGGGGTCGATCGATGCCGGCGCTCTCGTAGGAGCCGACGCCGTCGTGAACCTCTCCGGTGCCGGCATCGGCGACAAACGCTGGTCGGCGGCACGCCGGCACGAGATCGTGGCGAGCCGGGTCCAAGCAACGGCGCTCCTGGCCCGGACCCTGGCGGAGCTCGCCCGCCCCCCGAGCGTTCTGGTCAACGCTTCAGCCGTCGGCTTCTACGGGGATCGCGGCGACGAGACGCTGACCGAAGCAAGCGCCAGGGGAAGCGGGTTCCTGGCCGCGGTGTGTGGCTCCTGGGAGGACGCCACCGAGCCCGCTGTCCAAAGGGGGCTCCGGGTCGTCCGCTTGCGCTCGGGGGTGGTGCTCTCGGCCCACGGGGGTGCCCTGGCCCGTCAGCTGCCGCTGTTCCGACTCGGGATCGGGGGCAGGCTGGGAAGCGGCCGGCAGTGGTTCAGCTGGATCTCGCTCCCCGACGAGGTCCGTGCCATTCTCCACGCCCTCGACGAGCCCGCCGTGCAGGGAGCGGTCAACGCCACCGCACCGGAGCCGGTGACCAATCGCGACTTCACGCGCGCCCTGGGGCGGGCGCTGCACCGCCCGTCGGTCATGGCCGTCCCGGGCTTCGCCCTCCGAATCGCACTCGGGTCCGACCTCGCGTCGGAGATGGTGCTCGCCGGCCAGCGGGTGCTGCCGACCAGGCTCACCGCCACCGGCTTCACCTTCGACCATCCCCGCATCGAGACGGCCCTCGCCAACCTGTTCTCCCCTGGCGCATAGAGAGCGTCCGTCGCGCCCGCTCGATCGGCGCGCCGTTCGCGACGGGGATCAGGTCGGAGCAGGGGCGAGGTTCTCGATCACCTTGGCGAGGTCGTCACCGCCGGGGAGCACGGCCAGGACGGGAATGGTGACGCCGTTGTCGACGTAACGCTGGACATGGGCGCGGCACTCTTCGGGCGTGCCGTGCACCACCAGCGCGTCCACCACCTCGTCGGGGATGGCGGCCAGGGCCGCCTTGCGGTCTCCCGAGCGCCAAGCCGTCCACATTTCTTCGAGCAGCGGCCCTCGACCCAACCATTCGTGGAACGCGGCATACACGGCGACGTTCAGATAGGCGGCGACGGCGATACGACCCACGTAGCGGGCCCGGTCGTCATCGTCGGTGGGGCATACGAAGATGCGCGCCACGATGGCCTTGCCCGTCCCGACCTCGGGGACGACTTTGGACACGTCCTGCGCCGAAAGCCAATTGAGGATGGCGCCGTCAGCTTCGCGCCCTGCTAACCGCAGCATGCCGGGACGCAGAGCGGCGACATAGATCGGTGGCGGTTGCTCGAGGCGCCGGCCCAGACGGAATCCGCGCACCGTGAACGTCTCGTACTCGGCGTCGACCTTCTCCCCCGTGAGCGCGGCACGCAGGAACCGAACGGTGTCGCGCACGCGTTTGTAGGGCTCGACGAAGGGGGTGGCGTTCCACCGCTCCACGATCACGTCCGACGACGAGCCCACCCCGAGGGCGAACCGACCCGGGGCCAGCTCGGCCATGGTGGCGGCTTGCATGGCCAGCAACCCCGGTCCTCGCGTGTACACGGGGACAACCGCCGTCCCGAGGTGCAGCCGATCGCTGGCCACCGCCGCTAGCGCCAGCGGCGTGAAGCCGTCGGCACTGTTCGCCTCGCCGGTCCAGACATCGGTGTACCCGAGCTCGGCCAGCCGTTGGTACCAGGCGCTGTGCTCGGCCAGCGGGACGTCGTCGAAGGGGACGGTGATGCCGTATCGATCCACGCAGCGAAGCTACCGCCTCAGCGTCCGACGTCGCGGCGCCGACCCGGGGCGGCCTTCACAGGAGCGGCCCGCACTGAGCGGGAGCGGTCGGGATTCGACCGGCGAACGGGTCGCAGAACTCCCGGGGAGCTGGCAGCGCCAGGGCCACGGCGAGCTGATCCCAAAAGCTCTGGCCGGCGTTGCGTGACGGGCCCAGGCCCGTGAGGAACCTGCACCCGCTCGGATTGGCGGTGATGGTGCCGACATCGGTGGCATCGGCAAGAAAGGTCAGGGTGTAGGAGACGCCGAAGTCTGCGGGGCAGTTGTATGCCCCCGGCGGGACGACGGGCAGTCCGCACGCGGTCCGGGCCACGGCCGCCACGGCACTGGCGTCCGTGGACACGACATGGACGGGAAAGACGAAGGAGATCTGGTCAAGGGCATTGGGGTCGGTCCTGATGACCGACAGCCCGGTCAGCGCCTCGGGCGTCGTGCAGATCCCCAACCGAGACGCAGACGGGCGAGCGATCGCTCTCGACGGCGCGGACGCGCCCTTTGTCACCGGGGCCCTTCCCAGCTCGGGGCGGGCCGGGGCCGCACATGCAGCGGCCAGGACGGCGCCGAGGACCAGGACCGACCCCCACACCCGCACCTGAGCGCCAGACACCATCGCCCTCCTGTTGTCGTCGTCTGTTCGACGGACGGGGGCGACGAATGGTTCCCGGCCAGGGCCCCTCGGTGACAACCTCCGGGCAGGACCTCGTGGCCACGCCTGACTGTTACAGCCGGGTGCGATCCTGAGACTCGTGGAGAACCAACTGCAACTGCCTTTGGTTGGCGACACGGCGGGGCGACCGGCACGCCCCGTCGGTGACAGTGATTGGCGGATCGACGAGCCCACTCGCCGTGTCGGCCGCCGCGGCCTGGCCGCCGCCCGTGCCGCTCTGGCTCGCGCTGCGCTCGAGGACACCCGAGCCAACGCAGCCTGAACCGACGAACGGACAGGGTCGAAGGATGGCGACGGCGCCTGTCGACGGGGTGCCATCCCGCCGGCCGCGCCCAGCTCCGGTCGGTGCACGCCCCGAAGGTGCGTCACGCATGACGGATGTCGGACGCGCCGAGCGGGAAGGTCGAGATCCCTCGACCTTCCCGCTCGGTGTGTGATGCGGCTGACGCTCCGCCGCCGTTATGAGGCCACCTGGCTCGTCATTTCAGACGATGGCGACCGAGTTTCGTAACCTCAGTTGACCCTCAAGGTGAAGGACCGGGTGGCAGTCATCTTCGGGCTGGTCTTGGTCTTGTGCGTCTGCACCTGCACCTCGACGGTGACGTTGCCGGCGTTGACGTGCTTGGACTTGAGCGTCCCTGACAGCACGCCACTGGAGGACAGCTTCATCCCCTTGGGGAGCTTGGTGAGCTTCTTCCACTTGAAGGGCCCTGAACCGGTGGTCGAAGCGGCGTGGAGCGTGACAGGGCCGTAGGCCTGTCCACGAGTGGCAGCCGGCAGTGAGGAGGTGGTGATGAACGTCCCGCTCACGGTTGTGAGGCTCTGGGTGACCTGGGCCGCGGTGGCGTAGGTGCCGTTGCCGGCCTGGTTTGCGTTGATGACGCAGGTGCCGTTGCTCGTGAAGTGGACCAACGAACCTGTCAACGAGCAGCCCGTGCTCGAACCGTCGAGGCTGAAGACCACGGGGTTCCCCGAGGGGCCTCCGGAGGTAGTCGGGCTGTAGGTCGCTCCGACGACGGCCGGGCTGGCGGTCGAGGTGAAGGTGATGTTCTGCACCGCCCCGTTCCCCGCCGGGGTGCCGGTGTCGCCCGCCACGGGGTTCACGTAGAAGGCCTCGGAGAAGTAGTGGGGCTGGGTGAAGTCGCCCTGGTTCTCGCCTACGTACAACACACACTCGTCGCTCAGGTCACACACCGGTGAGCCGCCGGAGGGCTCGCCCAGGCTGGTCGTGTCGGGCAGGGCGTACACGGTGTAGCCGCTGTCGCGGACAGACCCGTCGCCATTGACGAAGACGGTGTTGCCCTGGATGGTGTTGCCGTCACAGTCGCTGGCGTTGGTGGGCAGGTTGGCGGGAGTGCCATCAGGGTCCGAGCACTCGAGGATGTTGACCTTGGTGCCGGGCACGAGGTCGGAGTTGGCCGGGATCGATACCACGATGCTCTGCCCACTGGAGAAGGCCGAGGTGGAGGAGGAGCCGGTCGGCACGGCCGAGCCAGGGACCTGGCTGCCGTTGGCCACGGCATACGACGCAGTGCCGAAGGACAGGCCGGCGACGGTGCCCGCCAGCACGGCCGCGGCCGTCGTCAAGGCGAGTCTCCGGCCGACATTTCGGATCGACATGAAAGGGCTCCTTTTGGAGGTTGGAAGAATTACGGGTACCTACCACCTGAGTTCTCACACCTGAGAGGCACCGTGGCAAGCAAAAACCCTGGGTGGCACCAAGAAATAACCCCTGGATAACGCTGGTGTCGCGGAATTGTTTCTCAACAGACACGCAACCGCGGTGCGTGGGTCGGACACTCTGGAACGTGAGAGCCAGCAGGGTGTCTTCCTGAGGTCAACGCCACCCGGGTTCAGACCCGAATCCGAGGTCCCGACGCGGTCGCGCTCTGGTGCAACGCACCGTCGCCGGGACGCTTCTCACCGAAATATTGAGCTCGTCCTTGGTGGTAAAGCGGGTCATCGCGCTGGGTGTGACGGGCCGAATAGAGCGAGCGCAATTGCGCCAAATAGACCTGCGCCATGCAAGCCAAGGACGAGAGGCACAACGACGGGCCTAGGTCCGTGTGACCGGGGTCGACGCCAAACACGAGAATGACCTTGTCCGCCGACGAGAAACCCGCAATGGCCGGTGCCACCCAGAGGCGCAGGTGCACGAGCTGGAGTCACAGCGCGACGAACACCACGCGCAAGACGGGCGTATCAGATCCCCGCCGCGTGACGACGACGCCGGTGAAGGATCACCATGACTCCGCCACCGAACACCACGCCGGCGAGAGGCAATAGCAGGATGTTCGAGACCTCTGGTGCATCTGGCGGGGGAATCACCGTCTTGAACGACGGGAGGCAGAGTTGGTCGGCATACCTCACATGCACCGGCACGGGGTTCGGAACAGCCGAGGCCGCAGTGGCCGAGAACTGGTTCCCCACCAGCACATGCCGTGGGCCACCGACGAACACGGCGAAGCACAGCAAATGCGCTCCGTCTGCGCCGTCGCTGTTGATCGTCGAAGGCGCGCCTACCGACGTCCCGTCCGCACTCACCACTTGCTTGATGACCGGTGCACACAACTCCCGCGCAGGACCAACGAACGCGGTGTAGGCACCGAACTGGTCTTGAAGTCGCACACGTCGGAATCGATCGTTGAGACCGCCGGCGCTCATCGACCTTCCCACTCTGTAGCACTGGAAATGGTTGAGATTGAGCAACGAGGGGTCCGTCCAGTTGCTGGGACTCGTCGAACCCGCGGCGAGGGGGTTCGATGGGGATTGATTGGGGTCGTATTTCCACGACGGGAGACACAGACGCGTGGAGTGGGCGACGCGGAAGATGCCCGTGCCGAACTGGTTCTGCACACTGACGGTGACCATAGGAGAGGCGCCGGTATTGTCGGTGTAGCAATAGAGATGGGCGGCTTCATTGCCCACGCTGTATACGAGCCCGCTTCCCGAGCCGAATCTGCCCCCCACGGTCTCCGTAACGGGATTGCACAACTGGTTGTCCCAGGCGCCGTCACTCGACGCTGACAATGGCTGCACCAAATTGTGCACACCGAATTGGTCGGTGAGATCAACCAGGGGAGGAGTGAACTGGTCGCTCGTGACTTGGTAACACAGATAGAGATCGAGGCCGCCGGGCTGACTAGGAGGAGTCGGGCACTGAGTGGTCGAGTTCGCAGGCGCCGTGCAATTCACCGGCGTCGCAGTGTTCGGCTGCGCCGCGTCGGCATTGACGCTCAAGACGACCAACGAGCCAAGAATCCCGAGCACACCCAATGCGGCTCGTTGGATCGTTGCGAGTGGCGCGCGACCTCCTCGATCCCGGTTCGCCAGATGTCGCACTCCTCGCTGCCTCTCTAGTTCAGCGCCAAAAGGAGCACGCACGACCCGCCGTTCCACGGTCAGCGCAGCCGGCTGAAGAGTTTCCGCAGGCTGGACCGCGTCCCCTCCTGAACTGCGCAGAGCATGGGGTCCCCGATCCCTCGAAGTCAACAAGGCGTCGTCTCAAATCACGGAGCCGTCACCAAGTGTTCATCTCCCGGTCGCGTGGAGGTCATCTTTGGCCCTCGATGCGTGTTCCCTCACCGCCGTACGTAGCGGTGGAGCCTGCCGGGTCGCTGCCATCGACACAGGTGGGAAACCTCGTTTCCAAGAGTCGGGCCCTGTCGGCCGACGGCCCTGACGGATCGACGGGCCCACCCGCCGGGCGGGCGTCGGGATTGCCCGCGGCTCGAGCCGCCCCGGCTCGGTCGTCAGCCCCGGATAACGCCCGAGCCACTGCGGCGTGAGGGGCGAAGGTTGGGCCGGATGGGCACGGCACCGTCGGCGAGGACGCTACCGTCGGGTGCGTGCCTTCTCTTGCCCAACGGCTCGGCTACGCCGACGACACCAAGCTCCTGATCATCAACTGTGACGATCTGGGCTTCTGTCACGCCGCCAACGTGGGCATCTACCAAGCCCTGCGCGATGGCTTGGCCACGAGCGCCAGCCTGATGGTCCCCTGTCCGTGGGCCCGCGGCGCCGCGGCCGCCTACCGAGGGGACGATGTCGGTGTCCACCTCACCGTGAATGCCGAATTCGACCTGTACCGCTGGGGCCCCATCACCCACGCTCCTTCGCTGCTCGACGGCGACGGTGGGTTCCCCCGTACCGTCGAGGACGTCTGGGACCACGCCGATCTCGACGAGGTGCGCCGCGAGTGCCGCGCCCAGATCGAGCGGGCCATCCTGTGGGGCTTCGACGTGAGTCACCTCGACGCCCACATGGGCACCATGCAGATCAAGTCGGAGTTCTTCGACGCCTACCTCGACCTCGCGGTGGAATTCAAGCTGCCGTTACGGCTGTCGGGCGCCGACACCGAAGGGCTCATCGGGTTCCCGTTCCGCTCCCTGGCGGCGGAGGAGGGCGTCGTGTTCCCGGACAACTTCGTGTATGTACCCGGGGTCGGCAGCCGCCAGATCCTCCTCGACGCCATCCCCCGGCTGCAGCCAGGGGTGACCGAGGCCTACCTGCACCCGGCGGTGGACAGCCCCGAGCTTGAGGCGATGGCCACCGACTGGGAGGCCCGGGTCGACGACCACCGGCTGCTCGTGCACGACCGCGACCTGCGCGTCGCGCTCGAAGACGCCGGGGTCACGGTGATCGGCTACCGGCCTCTGCGCGACCTCATGCGCTCGGCATCCTGAGCCGGCCCGCCCCTCGAGGTGCTCCCGACGAACGGGGACCCGCGATCAGAACAGGGACCCGGATCAGAACTCGGTGATGGCGGAGATCTCGGTCTGGAGCTGCTTGTACTCGGGTGAATTCGTGATGGGCAGCAGAGACATGACCTTGGCCATGTTCCCGGTCACCTTCACCTTCCCCTGCATGAACGCCGCGTTGGCGTCGAGCTCGCCCTTCTGGATCTTGAGTGCGTCGGGGTAGCCGGTGGTGAGCGTCACCTCGGAGTCGCCGAGACGGCCGAGCTGGCTCTCGCTGATCTTGCCGTTCTCCAGGACCCAGAAATACTCGATGTCCCCATCGGGACCGCCGGTGACGACGTACTGCATGCGGGCCGAGGCACCGGCTCGCTCGGGCTGGCCTTCGGCCATCTTCCTGGTCTCGTCGAGCCACTCCTGGGTGAGCCACTTCGACATGTCGTCCTCCTGGGGTCGTCGGCGTCAGATACGGGGTGGGCCCCCCGAGGACAGGGCACGCCGCATCGTCGGGGCATGTTACCGAGCGGCGAGGTCTCGCACACCGGCGAAGAGGTCGTCCTCGGTCACACCGTCCCCGGTGGCGCCCACCAGGCTGCGGGCAAGGATGTATTCGTCCACAGGGTGGATGGTCCGCGCCACCTCGGGGGGCAGCCCGAACCAGAACGGTGACGTCGGGTCGACCTGGGTGGCATGGGCCAGCAACGCCTGGCGGCGGACGTCGGCGTAGTCCGAGATGTCCACGGCCGTGGTGTAGGTGCGCGTCATCTTGCTGGCCCGCTCGCGCCAGGCATCGTCGAACGGTGACTCCAGGCCCAGCTCGACGAACTTCTCGTGCATCGCCATCACCCGGGCCGCCGACCATCCGACGTAGTAGAGCTTCAAGGGCTGGAACGCGTCGCCCGTTTCGGGGAACGCGGAGGGATCGGCGGCGGCGTCGAACGCCACCACGGATATCTCGTGATCGCGCAGGTGGTCGGGATGGGGATAACCCTGCTGGTCGTCCTCATAGGTCACGATCACCTGGGGGCGTTCGCGGCGGATCACCGCCACGAGCCTGCCCACCGCCTCCTCGAGCGGTGCCTGGGCGAAACAGTCGGGGCGGGCGTTGGCGGGCGTGTCCTTCATGCCCGAGTCGCGATAGCCGAGCATGACCAGGTCGTCGTAGCCGATGAGCGCAGCCGAGGCCTCGAGCTCGCGCCGGCGGACGCCGGCGATGTCGGCACGCACCTCCGGGGTGTCCATGGCGGGGTTGAGGATGTCACCCTCCTCGCCCCCGGTGCAGCACACGAGCACGGTGTGGATGCCCTCGGCGTGGTAACGGGCGACGGTCGCCGGCCCCTTCGACGCTTCGTCGTCGGGGTGGGCGTGGACGGTCAGCAGACACAAGCGCGTGCTCATTCATTCACGGTACCTGGCCGATGTGCCGGTCGGAACCGTGCCTGGAACCGCCCTCCTCACCGTGTGGGCGGAGCCCGTCGACGGAGGCCTGCGCACGAATCCCGTGGACCGACCGGGGTGGGCCGGAGGTCGGACGATCACGGCCAGCGCCGTGCTCACCCCGGCTCAGCAGGCGTTCGGCGCGGCTACCGGACGATGACCCTCCCCTATGATCTTGGGTGCCATGGGTGTCTTCCAGCGATTTCTGAACATCTTCCGGGCCAAGACCAACAAGCTCCTCGACAAGGTCGAAGACCCCCGGGACACCCTCGACCTGTCCTACGAGAAGCAGCTCGAGAACATCCAGAAGATGCGCCGGAGCATCGCCGAGGTGGCGACGGCCAAGAAGCGGGTCGAGATCCAGGCCAACCAGCTTCAGCAGCAGGCCTCGAAGCTCCAGGAGCAGGCCCGTCTGGCACTCGGCCAGAACCGTGAGGACCTGGCCCGAGAGGCTCTGAGCCGGCGCGCCACCATCGCCGAGGAGCTCACCGAGCTCGAGAGCCAGCACACGCAGATCGCGGCACAACAGGACAAGCTCGTCGAGACCTCCGAGCGGCTCCAATCCCAGGTGGCCGCGTTCCGGACGCGCAAGGAGACCTTGAAAGCGACCTACACCGCCGCGCAGGCCCAGACCCGGATCGGTGAGGCCGTGGCCGGCATCTCGGGTTCCATGAGCGATGCGGGCCAGACAATGCAGCGCGCCGAGGAGAAGATCTCGCAGATGCAGGCGCGCGCCGGGGCCATCGACGAACTCCTGGCTTCGGGCGCGCTCACAGACCTGAGCTCGAGCACCGACGACATCCAGGCCAAGCTCAACAAGGTCAGCGCCACCTCCCAGGTCGAGCGCGAGCTCGCCGCGCTCAAGTCCGAGCTCGCGGTTCCGCCCACCCCCGCGGCCGTCCTGCCCTCGGCCACAGGGACCGGGGCCGACATCCCGCTCCCCACGCCCGGCGACACTGTTGCGTCCCCGACAACCGACCCCGCACCCCAGCCCGAGGTGAATCCCTGATGGCGATCAATCGCCGCATCCCCGCCGACCGGGGCCTCACGATCCGGATGTTCATCACCGGATTGTTGATGGTCCTTCTCTATGCCCTGGTCATCGGCATCCTGTTCGCCGTCGGCCTCAACCTCGGGGTGATCCTCGTCTTGGCGGCCGCGTTCTTGTTCTGCCAGTACTGGTTCTCGGACAAGATCGCCCTCTTCGGCATGCACGGGCGCATCGTGACCCCCGAGCAGGAGCCCGAGCTCCACGGCATCATCGACCGGCTCTGTGCCCTCGCCGACATGAAGAAGCCGCGCGTGGCGATCGCCGATGTCGACATGCCCAACGCCTTTGCCACGGGGCGTAACCCCTCCAATGCCGTGGTGTGCGCGACCCGGGGCATCATGCGTCGGCTCGACGAGCCTGAGCTCGAAGCCGTGCTCGCCCACGAGCTGTCGCACGTCGCCCACCGCGACGTGGCCATCATGACGATCGCCAGCTTCCTCGGGATGGTGGCCGGGCTCATCACGCGGTTCACGATCTACGCCGGGCTCTTCGGCGGTTTCGGTGGCAGGAGCAACAACAGCAACAGCGGTGGACAGGCGGCCATGATCGAGCTCGCCGTGATCGTGGTCTCGGCGCTCATCTACGCCATCAGCTTCCTCCTCACCATGGCGCTGTCGCGCTATCGCGAGCTGGCCGCAGACCGTTCGGGGGCGATCCTGATCGGCCGGCCGTCGCTCCTCGCGTCGGCGCTGGTGAAGGTCACCGGGGAGATGTCGCGCATACCGACCCGGGACCTGCGCTCGGCCGAGCACTTCAACGCCTTCTTCTTCACCCCTGCCCTGGCCAAGGGCACCAGCTTGTCGACGCTGTTCTCCACCCACCCGCCGCTCCAGAAGCGCCTGGACCAGCTAGCCAAGCTCGAAGCCGAGATGAACCAGCCCGGATGACGATTCCGCTCACGACAACGCCCGAAGCTCACTGAGCACTGAGCTCTGATGGGACTGTTCGACACGCTGCTGGGCCGCACCAAGCCCGTGCGCGCCAATCTGGACGCGCTGTTCTCATTGCCGTCGGCGGCAATCACCCTGCAGGTGACGGCGGGCCTCGTCCCGACCGGACGCGCCGGGGTCTGTTTCAAACCGCCCGCGGGCCAACCCTTTGCGGAGATGCAGGCCGAGCTCGAGCAGCTTCTGGCGACACCCGACGATCCCGCTCCCGGCTCGCCCGACCCGAGCACGACCCAGACGCCCCCGACGGCGCCCGATCCGACCTCGCCGAGCACGGGCCCGAGCCCGGGCTCGAGCTCGGCACCCCCACCCTCCCCCGCGCCGCGTCCGCCCGGCGCCCCGGCCAAGCCCGTCGTGCGCCACGTGGGCGACAAGTTCGGCTACCGGTGGATCATCGTCGAAGCGAGTGCCGTCGACGACCTCGTCACGCGCGTGCACATGGTGCATTCCTCGCTCCAGGACGCGGGATGGAGCACGCAGCTGCTGTGCTCGGTCTTCGGCTTCGCCCCGGGGCCCACCCAGACATCGGGGGAGCCGAGCGACATGGGTGCCCCCGAGGCGAGTGGCACGAGCGCCGACGCCATCACCCGGCCGTTGTACATCGTGTACCTGGCCAAGCAGGGAACCTTCTACCCCTTCGCCCCCACGGGCCCCGAGCAACGCGACAACGAGCTCGAGCTCCGGCTCAAGGGCATGCTCGCCGAGGACCTCCCCATCGAGCCCGACCTGTCACGCTGGTTCCCGATGTGGGACCTCCCCATCGCCTGACCCCCCTCAGGGTCGACAGGGGCGACGCCGAGCACGACCGTTGCGGCTGAGCACTATAGCTTCGAGCGAACGGCAGAGAACCGAAGGAGCCGGCATCGCCGAAGGGATAGACGCCCCGTTCTGCGTGACGATCCAGTAGCCCCTGCCGTCGGACGAGCAGGTCTACCCCGGTCCGATGGGCACCGCATACGGGTCCCACGCCGGGGGCCCGGCGTCGAGGATCTCGAGCCTCTGATACACGAGGTCCACGACGTCTTCAGGATCAAGCGTGCTCGCGCCCCGGTCGGCCAGGTGGAGCGCGCCGGTGAGGGCGCCCGCACCGTCGAAGACCCAACGGCTTCCGCCCGCTTCCATCCTCGTCAGCTCGGTGGCGACGGCGGCCAGGTCGACGCGGGGAAGGGGGCGCCGGGTCTCGAGCCGGACCCACGACTCATAGCGATAGCGGAGCTCGACACGCCCCCCCGCCATGGTCGCCACCCGCAGGTGGTCGGTGGCCGAGTGCACCGCGCCGGGGTGCAGTGGCGCGCCGCCCCACGCGGCCCGGGCGGCGTCGGGGTGACCGACGTCGACACGAACGATGGCCAGGTCGTGCGCGGAACGTTCCTCGATGCTCGCCCATCCCTCGGACAGGGCGCGCCCCGACGCATCGAAGGCGTCGGCCTCATCGCTCCACAGGGCCCGGTGGGGCTCGGGGTCCGCGGCGAGCCCGGGCAGGAGCCGCAACGCCTCGGTGACGGCCCAAGCCGTGCGGTCCATGACGTCGCCGCTCGGCACGGGCACGTCGAGGGCGGCCGCGGCCCGCTCGACGTCACCCAGGGAACCGAGTGCGAAAGCCACCGGCGCGGCGGCGCGGTCGGTGACGACGTCGAAGTCGCCCACCCGGGCGGCGTCGACGAGAAGGGGCCCGTGTTCCTCGGCCAGGCTCTCGACGCACAGCAATCCCAGGGCGATCACGCCGTCAGCGTCGTAATGGTCGATCGAGGCCACCTCGACCCCGTCGGGTAGGAAACCGGGACAGGCCAGGGCACGCAGCACGATCCCGGCGGAGACGTCGTGCCACAGCTTCACGGGCGTGGGCGTGCCCGGCCAGTGCGACAACGTGCAGACCGCGCCCGGACGCGGCGCCCCGTCCACCATCACATGGGCTCGGTCCTCGAGGAGCCCGGCCGGGACGTAGCGAAACCGCGTCGGTTCGGGCCGAGTCCTAGCCACCCGCTACGGGCAGGGCGTCGATCAGACGGGCGAGGTCGAGGTCGAGGTGGGTGAGACCACCTTCGGAGTGCGTCGTCAGCCGAAGGGTGACGGTGTTCCAGCGGATGTCGATGTCGGGATGGTGGTCCATCTCCTCCGCCAACGCCCCCACGGCATTCACGTACGCCAGCGCGTCGGCGAAGTCCCTGCCACGACGCGTCTTCACGATCTCGTCGCCCTGGCGTTCCCACGCCATGCCATCACCCAGCGCGCCGTCCACGGTGGCCGAGTCGAGGACCTCCACGCCCTCAGCCTACAAGTCGATCGCCGGAGTCGACACCGAGGCTTGAAACCCACTGTTTCAGCGTCGGGCCAAGAATCCGAGCAGATGAACATCAGGTGACGAGCGGGCCACGACTGTGCGAACGCCGTGCGCAGCGCACGGGAGACCCGATCGGAACGGGGGGTCTCCGCACGGGGAACGGCCCGACGCTGGGTAACATGCCGATCCCGCAGGGGCGATGCAACCGGCTGCCATCGTCCCGATGCTGTTTCTTCTGCGCTGTGTGAGCGTGCCGGTCCGCTCTCCCGCATGACGAGAGGTTCATCGATGGACCAGCCCGGTGCTCGAGCGGGGGTAATCGCGGTGGCGACGGTGGTCGTGCTCTCGCTGGCGGCGAGCGCATGTGGGTCGTCGCACCCGGCTCCACAGGCGCAGTCGGGTAAGGCGGCGACCCACGAGTCGGCCACGGAGATCCTCTCTCTCGCCCTGCGAAACGCCACCAAGGCGGGGACGATGAGTTACAACGTCACGACCGAGTCGAGCGGATCGACCCAGACCGTGATCGGAGCGGCCAGCCCCCGGGGCGGCGAAGTCATCGTCACGAGTTCCAGCGGGATGGTTCGTATCCTCGTCACCGGGAGCACCGCCTACATCGACTCCAATTCAGCAGGCGACTTGGTGAGCGCCTTGGGGCTGTCGTCCGCCCTCGCCACGGCCAATACCAACAAGTGGATCTCTCTGACTTCCGCCGATACCCACTTCGCTCCCTTGGCGACGGCGACGTCGTTCTCGTCGACGCTGGCGGAGTTCAGCCCGGGGGGGAGCAACCTGCGCCTGACCGAGAAGACAGTGGCGGGGCGCCGAGTGGACGTGATCGACGGTACCGGGACGGCCCCGATGACGGTCCGGCCCTATGACGTGGAACTGGCCGTGACCACGAAGACACCGGTGCTCCCTGTCGGGGGCTCCGCCACCTTGCAGGGAACCGGCACGACCTTGACGCAGATCGCGGTGTTCTCCCAATGGGGCAAGCCTCTCGCCCTGAAGGCCCCGGCGGGCGCGACACCACTCGGTGCCATCACGACAGGCTGAACATTCCGCCCGTCAGCGGGATCCGAGTGGGCACGACCCACACCACGTCGACCAGCACGTCGGTCAGTCGGGGGATGTCGAGGCCGTCACCATCCAAGGCGTTCGACCACGCACGGTAGTTGGGTGTCGGTTGCGCAAAATCCCCGTGACGCAGGCGTTACCGAAGGGTGATTTCTTGGTGCCACCGAGCCTTGATCCTTGTTCTGGGGTGCCCTCGCTGTGTCAACTCATGAGGAGTCTTTGAACCACTGGTGCGCGGCGCCCGCCGATCCGTCCCATCCTCCAAAGGAGCTCTCGATGTCGATCCGAAGCAAAAGTCGGAAGCTCACCGTGATCGCCCTCACGGCATCGCTGGCGGCAGCGATCGCCGGCCTGTCGTTCGAGACGGCTTCATTCGCCTCAGGGCCGGCCAACGGCACCCAGGTCCCCGGTTCCGATGTGCCGATCGGCACGTTCACGGCCGCCACTCCCTTCTCCAGTGGCCAGAACATCGAAGTGAAGATCCCGGCCAACTCGAACTTCACGCCATCCGCCAAGGTCAACATCCTCGAGTGCTCTGACCCCGCTGGCACAGCCGCCAACCTTCCGACCAGCGTCAGCCAGTGTGACGGCAACACCATCCAGGGCAGCACCGTCTTCATCAACTCTGACGGCTCGGTCACCGTCAACGGTTACCCCGTGTACGCCCTCCCCGATGCCATCAGCCTGGGCGAGCCGGCGATCACCACCCCCGTGTGCAACCCGAGCAACGAGTGCGTGCTCTTTATCGGTGAGGACGAGAACAACTTTGCCGGATCGCCCCATTACTTCTCGGAACCGTTCTTCGTAGCGGCCAACGGCACCGACAATGGAGCCATGCCGGGAGACGGGTCGGCCCAGAAGACCCAGACCATCACGTTCACCACCAACCCGCCCAGCCCGGCCGTGGTGGGAGGCACCTACACCCCGGCCGCCACCGGTGGCGCGTCGGGGAACCCGGTGGTGTTCAGCATCGACGCCTCGAGCACGGCCGGGGCCTGCTCCTTGTCGGGCGCTGTGGTCCATTTGACCGGCGCCGGGACGTGCAAGCTCGACGCCAACCAGGCCGGCGACGTCCCCTACGGTGCCGCCCCCCAGGTCAGGCAGACCTTCACCATCACCAGCGGGACCAAGACGGGGCAGACCATCACGTTCACCACCAACCCGCCCAGCCCGGCCGTGGTGGGAGGCACCTACACCCCGGCCGCCACCGGTGGCGCGTCGGGGAACCCGGTGGTGTTCAGCATCGACGCCTCGAGCACAGCCGGGGCCTGCTCCTTGTCGGGCGCGGTGGTCCACCTCACCGGCGCCGGGACGTGCAAGCTCGACGCCAACCAGGCCGGCAACGCCTCGTACAACGCGGCCACGCAGGTCAGCCAGAGCTTCACCATCGGGACGGCCGGTCCGGGGTTCACCAGCGCCAACAGCACCTCCGCCACAGAAGGAACATCGTTCTCGTTCCGCGTGACGACGTCGGGAACGCCGACTCCCAAGATCAAGGGAAAGGGCAAGCTGCCCAAGGGCGTGAAGTTCCACAAGGGCATCGGGACGGCGACCATGTCAGGTACCCCGACCGCCACCAAGCACAAGTCGCCGGTCGGTACCTACCACCTCACCATCACCGCCACCTTCGGCAAGGGAAAGACCAAGCACGTCGTGACCCAGGCATTCACCTTGACGGTCATCGCCTAGGGCGAGGACTCCTGGTGACCGAACAACGTCGGAGGGGCTTGCGGTCGTTCATGACTCCGGCCACGTGACGGTGGTCGTGCCATCAGCATTGGCTTGAGCGATGCAACCGAGTGTGCCGCGTTCACCCACCTCGGGACGGGAGCGGCGCGGCGCCGCACCAGGGGGAGTGAGCAACACATGTGCGACGCGTCGGTGCACACGGCGCGACGTACCCCACAGAAGTGATCGAGCCAGCCCATGAAGGACTGTTCCAGACCAGGAGTCCTGCTGGTGCTTGAACTTGAAAGGGTCGCTCGTGTCGAGAGATTGGGCGGGCCCGGTGCGCGTTGAGCCCCAGGACATCACCACCAGAAGGCTCGTATGGAGATGCGTTTCTGCATTCGTGGTCGTCCTCACGAATGGAGCGCTGGTCACATATCTCATTGCTGAACGGGGTTCGACGGCTCCGATCCAGAGCGCTCTGAAGATCTATGGGCCCGCGTCGTCGGTGCCGACGCCATCAACGACTCATCCGACTTCGACAAGCAAACGATCGGCATCAACCGCGTCGTCCGATCCCAACCCCAAGCCCGCCGCGTCAACTCCCCGACTTCCTGTGACGACCTCCACGATTGCACCTATGGATACGAATCCCGTCGTGACGAATCCGCCTCGCGCCTCGGTACCGAGCACGTCCATTGCGACACCGCCTCTACCTTCATTCGCCCCCCGTGTGACACCGGCAGGCACGGATGCTGATCCAGCCTCCAACACTCCTCCGTGGCCGAATTTCCTCGGGACTTGCGGTCTCACCGATTACAACGACTCCTTCGACTGTGTCTGGGAAGTTGTGGCCGCCATTGACAACGCCAGGGCTGGCGAAGGACTGCCACCGTTCGTCTTGCCCACGAACTGGACTTCGCTCACTCCGGGACAACAACTGTTCGTGGCGACCAACCTCGAGCGCGTGGCTCGCGGACTGGCCCCCTTGGCCGCCATGGCTACGGCGCTCGAAGCGGCGGCGGCCCTGGCAGTGACGGCTGGCGTTGATCCCACGGCCCCCCCGGGGTTCCCGCAGACTGAGGTTTTGGGCAACTGGGCGGGACCGGTCGCCAATCCGCTCGAAGCCATGTACTACTGGATGTATGACGATGGGCTGGGATCGTCAAACATCGATTGCTCACTCTCGAATCTCTCGGGCTGTTGGGGCCACCGCCACAACCTGCTCGCGTCGCTCGCCTGCAACCTGTGTGTCATGGGGGGTGCGTTCGGTACGAATGCTCAAGGGACGACGGGCGTCACCGAGTTGATCGTCGAGACCAGGGGGCCCATATTCGTGGACTTCACCTGGGCAACAGAGCAGGCATATCTCCCCCGAGCACCTGGGAACTGAAGTCGGGCGACGGCAGGCAAAACACAGCGGAGTACCTCTCAGCCACCAATAGTCGTCCCGACCGTAACGCGCCGTTCACAAAGGACCTCTCGTTTGCCGCCGTGTGGTGATCTGTTCATCATCCGTTTCCTTGCAAGGCGGGAACGAAACCCACAAGCTTGAGGTATCCCAGAATGGTGCCGCGCTCCCCCCGGCAACGACACCCAATTCTGGCGACAGGGGGCGGCAGACGCCTCGGCGTTGCGCTCCGAACCTTGAGTCCCGTGGTTCGGGCGCGCCCGAGGTTCGGCGACAGAACGATGCTCCGTCGATGCGCGTCAGCACTCGAGCCGACGCGCTGCCAGAAATGTTTTTGGATGCGACCGTTGCTCTTCGCGTACCATCACTCCACTGCCCACGAGTAGACGGAGATGGCCTGTCATGAGTGAGGTACCCCAAGGGCCCGGTTGGTGGGTGGCGTCCGACGCCAAATGGTATCCACCAGAGCTCCATCCGAACTACGTCGCCGCGCCTCCACCACGTCCCGTGAGTCATCACGTGCCGGGCTTGTTCCGCAACGCTCAACAGACACTGAATGTTCCCGCCGGGGGTGTGGTGTTCCGACAGGGCGAACCCGGACAGGAGATGTTCGGCGTCATCGATGGCCAGATACAGCTTCAGACCACGGACCGGGTCATCGCGCTGGTGGGGGCCGACGACGTCTTCGGTGAGATGGCCCTCGTCGACTCCACCCCACGCATGGCAACGGCCGTAGCGACTGTCGACAGCGTGCTCGCGGTGATCGACAAGCACCGATTCCTGTTCTTGGTCCACGAGACACCGACGTTTGCCCTCTCGGTCATGTCGGCCATGGCCGATCGGCTCCGGACTCCATGACCATCACGTCGGGGCCGCCGGCGCCCCTCGCACGAAGTGGCGTCAGGGGTGTGTCATGTCCTCGGGACGCACCGCTTGGTCGAACTCCTCGGGGTTGAGATACCCGAGTTCCACCGCCGCCTCGCGCAGCGTGGTCCCCTGGGTGTGCGCCTTCTTGGCGACCTCAGCGCCCTTGTCGTACCCGATCAGGGGGGTGAGCGCGGTGACGAGCATGAGCGAGTTCTCGAGGTGCCGCTGGATCTGAGCCCGATCGGGCTCGAGACCCTCGATCGCGAATGTGCGGAACGCCTGGCACGCGTCTGACAGCAGCGTGATCGAATGCAAGAGGTTGTGGATGATGACGGGCTTGCATACATTCAGCTCGAGATTGCCCCGACTCCCGGCCACCCCCACTGCGGTGTCGTTTCCCATCACCTGGATGCAGACCATGATCATGGCTTCGCACTGCGTGGGGTTGACCTTGCCCGGCATGATCGACGAGCCGGGCTCGTTGGGAGGCAGCACCAGTTCGCCGAGCCCGGAGCGCGGCCCGGAGCCGAGCCACCGGATGTCGTCGGCGATCTTGGTGAGCGACACCGCCAGTGTCCGCAGCGTGGCACTCGCCTGCACCAGGGCGTCGTGGGCGGCCAGGGCGGCGAACTTGTTGGGCGCAGTGACGAAGGGGAGTCCGGTGATCTCGGCGATGTGGGCGGCGGCACGGGCGCCGAACTCGACGTGGGCGTTGAGGCCGGTACCGACGGCGGTGCCACCGAGCGCCAACTCGTAGAGGTCGGGCAGACACGCCTCGATCCTCTTGAGATCCGCGTCGAGCTGGGCGACGTACCCCGAGAACTCCTGGCCCAAGGTGAGCGGCACGGCGTCCATCAGATGGGTGCGGCCGATCTTCACGATCTGCGCGAAGGCCTCCACCTTGACGGCTAGCGCGTCGCGCAGCGCACGCACCGAAGGCAGCAGGACGCGGGTGATCTGCTCAACCGCGGCGATGTGCATCGCCGTGGGGAACGTGTCGTTCGACGACTGCGACATGTTGACTTGGTCGTTGGGATGCACCGGGGTCTTCGACCCCATGACTCCGCCCGCGAGCTCGATGGCACGGTTGGAGATGACCTCGTTCGCGTTCATGTTGGTCTGGGTTCCGCTGCCGGTCTGCCACACGCGTAGCGGGAAGTGGCTGTCGAGAAGGCCTGCGGTGACTTCCGACGCCGCCACCGCGATCAGCTCGGCCAGCTTGGGGTCGAGCACCCCGAGCTCGGCGTTGGTGCGCGCTGCGGCGTCCTTGAGGATCCCGAAGGCGCGGATCATCGAACGTGGCATGACGTCGTCGCCGATCGAGAAATGCACCAGTGACCGCGCCGTCTGGGCACCCCAGTACCGGTCGGCGGGAACGTCGATGGGGCCCATCGAGTCGGTCTCTGTCCTTGTGGCCGTCACGAGATCACCTCCACCTGCGAAACTACCCCCACTCCACGTGCGCCCGGATCGATGCGCCGTCCTTGGTCAACCAGCCTTTGGACCGGGCATAGCCGAGCATGGCCGCGAAGTCGGTCTCCCATGTCTCACCCACCGAGCCCGCCGCCAGCCGTCGCACCGCGTCCACGTCCACCAGGGCTTCACCGTCGCCGTCGACGGTGCCCACCGCGGTGCTCCGCAGTGCGGTGTCGAGCGTGCCCACATCGCCGCCGCCCCGGGCCGTGACGTGGAAGCGCCCGCAGTCGGCCGGCTCCTCGAGCACGACCGTCGCCGGCTCGCCCGCCATGTCCACTACGACCTGCATGAGCGCTCCTCCCGCACCGCTTGACCCTTCCGCACCGCTTGACTCTCACGCATGGGTCGACGCACCGGGAGCATGCTCACCACGGCATCGCTACTCCCCCGTTGGGGCGCACGATCTGCCCCGTGACGAACCGTGACGCGTCTGACGCCAGGTAGAGCACGGCATGGGCGATGTCCTCGGGGCGACCCACCGTGCGCAACGGGGTCGACCTCGCCACGGCGTCGAGGACGGCCTGGCGGTGCGCCTCGTCGACGCTGCCGTCGGCCGACGTGAAACGCCGGCTCGTCATGGCCGTCTCGACGAACCCCGGGGCCACGGCGTTGACCCTGACCCCGAGTGGCCCCATCTCGGTGGCGAGTACCCGGGTGAGCTGCACGACGGCCGCCTTGGCCATGCCATAGCCGGCCAGGCCGGGCGAGGGCGTGTCGATGGCGGCCGACGCCATGTTCACGATCGACCCCGATCCCTGGGCGCTCATGACGCGTGCCGCCGCCCGACAGCCGCGGAAGACGCCCTTCAGGTTGACGGCCATGATGCGGTCGAAGGCGTCGTCGTCGAAGTCCACGACGGGCGACTGGACGATGATGCCGGCGACGTTGGCCATCACGTCGAGACGCCCGAGCTCTGCGACGGCCTCGTCCACGAGGTCGTCCACCTGGCCCGGCACCGTCACGTCGACCCGGCGGGCCAGGGCTCGGGACCCGGCCTCCTCGATGTGCGCCGCGGTCGCTTCGGCGCCCGCCGCATCGAGGTCCGCACACAGGACCGCCGCGCCCGCCGCGCCCAGCAGCACCGCCGAGGACCGTCCGATCCCTGACGCGGCGCCGGTGACAACCGCCACGCGCCCGGTGAGATCAAAAGGCGCCAACGCGTCGGGGTTCACGCCGGGACCTTCCCATGGATCGAGGCTGTCACGCGCCCCGCCGCGCCGAGCAGGGCGTCGCCGAAACGCGGGATCTCCTCTCCCGCCAGCTTCTCGGGCAGTCCGACGACGGTGAGCGCCAAGGCCACGGCCCCGTCGGACCCGAACACCGGCGCCGAGATCTGGCTGAGGCGGTAGGTGGCGCCCTCCTCCAGCTCCTGGAGGAGGTACTCCTCGTGGGCGAGGTCCTCCACGGCCACCGCCAGGGCCCGGCGCCGGCTATCGCGGCCCGACAGGGCGCGGCTCAACTTCAGGTTGGCCACGGCTTCGAGGTTGAGCGCGTACCCACGCGCCCGGACCACGGCCAGGGCCGAGCGGAGGCGCTCCTTGTCCTCGAGGGTGGCCCCGGGCCCGAGCCGGTCCAACCACTGCTCGACGGCCCCGGGGCCGGCCCAGGCCAAGAAGACGGTCCCGAGGGGCGGGGCCAGAGGGACGCGTTGCCCGACGGTGAAGGTGAGCCACATCGGGCCGGGTCGCCCCGCGGTGGCGAGGAGCACCATCTCGTCGCCGACGGTGCTCGACGCCACGACCTGTGCGGCCAGGCGGGCGGCGAGATCCTCCATCTCGGGCCGGGCGTGGTCGACGAGGTCGAGCTGGCGCGCCCCGGCGGCGTGCCCCGCCGCGATGAGCGCGGGGCCGAGCGTGTAGGTCTTGTCGACGGGATGGCGCAGCAACCACCCCGCCCCGGTCAGGGTGGTGCACACTCCGTGCGTGGTGGCCTTGGACATGCCGAGCGTTCGAGCCAGCTCCGACAGGCCGAAGGACTCCCCCGGGCGTGACGCGAGGAAGTCGATGACCGTCACCACCCGCTCGACCGACGGTGACCCCGCCACCGTTCAGCTCCCCGGCCCGGTGAGGCTCGTCGGCCCGGTGTGGCTCGTCCGCCCGGTGAGGCTCGTCGGCCCGGTGTCGACTGCGCCCGCTGCAGCCGCTATCGCAGCGCCGAAGACATCGGCCAGGCGCGCCTGGCCCTCGTCGCCGGGGTGGATGCCGTCGGCCAGGTGGGCAGCCGTGATGACGTCGGCGCCGGGGATCAGCACGATGGTGTCGTCGCCGGCGTCGATGCGGGCGCGCACCGCCTCTTCCATCGCGGCGCGCAAGTCCGCCAGCGTCGCGCCCAGCCGGTTGGGCGTGGTCTCGGCGTCGGGGCGGAGCACCGGGCTCGCCACCACCATCGGCGTGTCGGGGTGGCCTTGGCGGACGATGTCGAGGAACGCCCGTGTCGTCTCGAACATCATGCCGGCGCTGTGAGGCGTGCGCGTCCAGCAATTGGTCCCGTGCGAGATCGAGATGACGTCCGCCGCCAATCCGGCGACCGCCTCCGCGCAGGGGATCTCGCCGCGCGCCGAGCCCGCGTAGCCCAGGTTGACGAGATCGAGACCGTGTCGCCGGGCCGTCATCACCCCCCATGCCAGCGCCGGGGCGCTCGCCACCCAGCCCTCGAGGAGCGAGTCGCCGTAGGCGACCCAACGCGCGCCACGCCACGCCGGCTCGATCGACCCTCCGTCGGGACGCAGCGCAAGGACCTCGGGACGCATGCCTTCGGGGAGATACACCACGGCGGGAGCTTCGGCGGCCCCGCGCAGGGCGAGCGTCACCGTGCCGGCGCCGAGCACGGCCGGTTGCTCGTCGAGCTGCTCGTCGCCTCGCCACAGCGCGAAGGTCGTCCCCGCCCCCGCGCCGCGGTAGCCGAGATCGTCGGTGGCCGTGGTGTAGTCGAGCGTGATGGCGGTGGCGTCACCGACGAGCTCGAGGCGGACTCCGGCCGGTATCTGCGCGCACTGCCACGTGTCGGCGGGGATGCGTGAGGCGTCCCGGGGATCGAAGCGCGGGTAGGGCACACCCGGCACGGCCCGCCACGCGCAGCCCCGGAGGAACGGTTCCACCTCCGCGGCCCGGCTCACAGGTGATCGGGCACCGGGTAGGGGAACTTCACCCCCACCCCGCCGTCGACGGACAGGACCTGCCCGTTCACGTAGGCCGACAGGTCCGAGGCGAGGAACACGATGGCCGCCGCGATGTCCTGGGGCAGCGCCACGCGATCGAGGGGCGAGTTGGCGGCGTTGATGGCCTTGCCCTTGTCGCCGAGGTACCCCGAGACACGCGGCGTCCACACGAGGCCCGGCGCCACCGCGTTCACGCGGATGCCGATCGGCCCGAGCTCGACCGCGGCCGAGCGCACCAGGCCGATCAACCCCGCCTTGGCCGCGCCGTAGGCGGCGTGGCGGGGCGCGGCGGTGAGCCCTGACGCAGACGCCACGAACACCATGACGCCACCGCCCGCGTCGCGCAGCGCACGACCTCCGACCGACACGGCCAGGTACGCGTGGCGCAGCACGATGTCGTGGTGCCAGTCCCACAGCTCGTCGTCGAGCTCGAGCAGGCCCCGGTACTGGGCCATGCCCACGATGTCGACGATGCCGCCCAGACCGGTGGCTCCGATCCCGGCCAGGAGCCCCGGGGCCTCGGCGAAGAGACGCTCGGAGTCGGCCCGCACCGTGGCGTTGCCGACCCAGGCCACCCCGTCGACCTCAGCGGCGATGTCGTGTCCCAGGTCGGGGTCGAGATCGACGCACAGGACCTTGGCTCCCGCCTGCGCCAACGCGTGGCTCGCCTGACGCCCGATGCCCTGCCCCGCGCCGATGACGACCACACCGCGGCCGTCCATGCGCAGCATCCCCGGGTAGTCGGGGACCGCAGTGTCGTCAGAACGCGTCATGGGTCCTCGGGCACGCTCGTCGGTTGCGTCGGTTGCGTCGGGTCGGGGTGCTCAGGCCCCGTGTCAGCCCGTGACGGTGACCGACGCCTGGATGTCGCGCTTCTCGAGCTCGGGGATCACCTTGGTGCCGAGCAGCTCGATGGTGTGCATGATCGACTCGTGGCTCAGGTAGCCGAACTGCACGTAGCAGATGAGCTGGTCCACACCGAGCTCGGCGTACTTGACCATCTTCTCGACACACGTCTCGGGGTCTCCGACGATGATCATGTCGGCCTCGGAGAACCACTTGGGGTCGAACTTGCCGTCGATCTGGCGCTTGAGCAAGGGGAACATCCTCTCCTTCTCTTCGTCGGAGAGATGCGGCATCTCCCACTCCAAGATGAACTCGGCCAGGTTCTTGTACCACCACCACACCGAGTCCCAGATGCCGTTGGCCTCGGCCTGCTCCATGGAGTCGGCGCAGTGCACGAGCGTGTACGCCGCCACCTTGTTCGTGGTGACCTCGGTGAGCGGCGTGGGGTTCTTGGCGCCCTCGCGGTACTGGCGGATGTGCTCGGCCATCTTGGTGATCGGCTGCATGATCGAGAACGACAGCAGGCCCATCCCCAACTTGCCGGCCACCGCGGCCGACCCGTCGGAGGTCGCCGCCATCCAGGCCGGGGGGTGGGGAACCTGAACCGGCTTGGGCGTGACCATGCGACGGGGGAAGTCGAGGTACTTGCCGTGGAACTCGAAGTACTCCTCGCGCCACGCCTGGACGGTGGCCTCGATGGCCTCTTGCCATTCGGCCCGGCTCTCCTCCACCGGCACGTGGAAGGCGGTCTGCTCCATGGGGGTGGAGCGGCCCGTCCCCCACTCGACGCGACCGCCCGACAGGACGTCCGCGGTGGCGACCTTCTCGGCCACGTGCACGGGGTGGCAGAACTGGTGCGGCATGAGCACGACGCCGAACCCGAGGCGGAGGTTCTTCGTGGCCTGGGACAGCGCGCCGATGATGACCTCGGGGGCCGGCGAGTGCGACCGGCCCTCGCGGAAATGGTGCTCGACGTGCCACACGGTATGGAAGCCGAGGGTGTCGGCCAGCTTGATCTGCTCGAGAGCCTCGGCGTAGGCCTCCTGTTCGGCCTGGCGCTGGCCCCAGGGGTGCTCCCCGGGCCACGGCTTGGGCACGTCGATCTCATACAGCAGGTCGAGCTTCACACCCACCCCCATGTCACTCGTGGTGTTCGATATCTCGAACACAAGATCCGGATACTGAACGACTGTCCCTCGAAAGATAGGGACGGGGGCCTCGCTCGTCAAGGCGCACGTCGGTGACGGTGCCTGCGGCACCCGGACGGTAGCGTCGAATTCGTGATCGTCGGGGTGCCGACCGAGCGAAAGCCCGGAGAGAACCGCGTCGCCCTCACCCCCGACGGAGCACGCGACCTCGCCACCCACGGGCACCGGGTCCTGGTCGAGACAGCAGCGGGAGCGGGGTCAGCCATCTCCGATGACGACTTCGCCCGCGCCGGGGCGCAGCTCGTGGGGACCGCAGAAGCCTGGGGTGCCGAGCTCGTGCTCAAGGTGAAGGAGCCCCAGCGCGAGGAGTACGGACTGCTGCGCAACGATCTCGTCCTGTTCACGTTCTTGCATCTCGCCGCCTACCCCGAGCTCGCCGACGTCCTGCTCGAGGCGGGGACGACGGCCATCGCCTACGAGACGGTGCGCGCCCCCTCCGGTGCGCTGCCGCTCCTGGCTCCCATGAGCGAGGTCGCGGGTCGACTGGCTCCGCAGATCGGCGCCCATTTCTTGGAACGCGGCAACGGAGGCCGCGGCGTGTTGCTCGGCGGCGCCCCCGGCGTGCGCCCCGGCCGCGTCGTGGTGATCGGAGCCGGGACGGTGGGGACGAACGCGGCGTGGATCGCCCAAGGCATGGAGGCCGAAGTCATCCTCATCGACCGTGACCTCGACCGGCTGCGCGTGGTCGACCAGATCCATCGCGGCCGCATCATGACCCTGGCGTCGAGTCACGCCGTCGTCGAACGCTCGATGCGCGATGCGGACCTCGTGATCGGAGCGGTGCTGGTGCCCGGGGGCCGCGCCCCGGTCGTCGCCACGGAGGACATGGTGCGCGGGATGGCGCCGGGGTCGGTCATCGTCGACGTTGCCGTCGACCAAGGCGGTTGCATCGAGACTGTCGTCGAGACCACACACGATCACCCCGTCGTGGAACGCCACGGGGTGCTGCACTACGGGGTGGGGAACATCCCCGCCGCCGTGCCCCACACCTCGACCTACGCGCTCACCAACGCCACCCTCCCCTACGCCCTGGCGGTGGCCGACCGTGGGGTGCGGGGGGCGGTGGAGTCCGACCCCGCACTCGCCGGTGGCGTGCTGTGCGCGGCGGGGCACCTCACCAACGAGGCGGTCGCCGAGGCCCTGGGACGCCATGCCGTGGCCCCCCTCGACGTCCTGCGGCCGGGCCGGGCCGGCGGGGCGGGGCAGGCCGGGCCGGGCTAACTCCCTTGGCCGGCGTCGGGGAGGCGCCCCCGGAAGGACTTCACCCCTTCTACGGCCACCCCGGCCCTTCGCGCCGAGTCGGCCAGGGCCGCGTCGGACGTCACGACGGTGATCTCGGCACCGTCAGCAAGCGACGGCAACAGAGCCACGATGGCATCGTCGGCGGCGTTGGGCCCTCCCGGGGCGAAGCGCGCACGGATGCCCGCGGCCGCGGCGTCGTCCACCTCTCCCGAGCCCGGACGCCCGTCGAAGACCACCGTGACCTCGGTATCAGGCCCGACGAGCGTGGCCAGCTCGGACACCAGTCGGCGCCGGGCGCCGGCCCGGTCGCGCCACCACCCGTCGGGTCGAGAGCCGATGAGGTTCATGCCGTCGACCACCCAGTGCAAGAATTCCCTCCTTCACCAGTCGGAGAACGGTGTCCCCGGACGACAATACGGGTGTGAACGAACACGCCGCCGCGACGGGTGACCGGGGTGAGCGGCTGCTCGACGTGTTCGACGATGCCCTCCCCCACGTCTACGGCTATCTGTTGTCGCGCTGCGGTGGAGTGGCCCTCGCCGAGGACCTCGCCGCCGAGACCCTCCTCGCCGCCGTCGACGCCGTGCGACGCGACGACCGAGCCCCGGTCTCGGTGCCGTGGCTGGTGGGGGTGGCACGGCACAAGCTCGTCGACCATTGGCGTCGCCAGGCCCGAGAAGAGCGGGGCCTGCGCACCGTGGGGCGCAGCGAAGCCCGTCGCCGGTCGGACCGGGACGAAGACAGCTGGGACGTCGCCCTGGACGCCCTGCGCGCCCGGAGCATCCTGGAGCAGCTGTCGCCGCTGCATCGCGCCGTATTGACGCTGCGCTATCTCGACGATCTTTCCGTCCCCGCCGTCGCCGAGCTCGTGGACCGGAGCGTGCACGCCACCGAAGGGCTGCTCGTCCGGGCCCGGGCAGCTTTCCGTCGGTCCTATGGAGAGCAGGAGGCCGACGATGCCTGACCCGTTCGAAGCCCTGCGCGCCCCGCTGTCCCCGGTCGACCCCGATCCCGCCTTCGCCGCCCGCCTGCGCGCCCGGGTGGAACGCGCCCTGTCCCTACCCGAAGGAGTCATCGTGTCCCAGACCACACTGCCCCCCGACCTCGCCCGGCCCGAACACGGACCCCAGGCGCCGAGATCGTTGGGCTTGACCCCGTATCTCATCGTCGCCGACGCGCGTCGTGCCATCGACTGGTACGTCGAGGTCTTCGGCGCACGGCGCCGCGGTGAGCCGACGGTCATGACCAACGGACGGGTGGGCCATGCCGAGCTCGAGCTCGGCGCGAGCGTGCTGTTCCTGGCCGACGAGTCGCCCGAGAGCCATGTCGCCGCGCCCCGGTCCGGGGCCGGCGCAACGGTCAGCTTCGTGATCGAGATGCCCGACGTGGACGCGGCGATGGACCGTGCGCAGCACGCCGGCGCCACGGTGGAGCGCGCCCCGACCGACAATCCTTACGGGCGCAACGCCGTCGTGCGCGACCCCTTCGGGCATCGCTGGATCATCTCGGCCCCTGCCGACGACACCGTGTCTTCACGCGACACGGTCTCTTCACACGACACCGTCTCTTCCGACGACACTGTCTCTTCGGACGACACGGTCTCTTCGGACGAAGGAGCGAGGATGCAACCCGGGGACATCGGCTACGTATCGCTTTGGGTTCCCGACGTCGAACGCGCCCAGGCCTTCTTCGGCTCCGTGCTCGGGTGGTCGTTCGCGGCGGGCAGTGGCCCGAACGGACGCCAGGTCGTCGGGGCCGGTCCCCATCACGGGCTGTGGGGCGGGGTAGAGAACAGCACCCTCTTCCTGTGCTATCTGGTCGACGACGTCGACTCCGCCGTGATCAGGGTGCGAGCCGCCGGCGGTGAGGCCGAAGAGGCCGTCGAGGCCCCGTACGGACGCGTCGCCAACTGCACCGACGACCAGGGAACGCCCTTCGCCGTCTTCCGTCCCGGCTCGGGCGACGCCGGGCCGCGCCTGGCGCCGCACGGGACGCGCCAAGGTGACCTCGCCTATGTCACGCTCGAGGTGGTCGACTCGGCGCGGACGCGCTCGTTCTACGGCTCGGTGCTGGGGTGGCACGTCACCGCCGGTCGGGTCGACGACGGCTGGCAGGTCGACGACGTGCGACCGGGAACGGGCGTCAGCGGTGGCCACAGCCAAGCGGTGGCTGTGCCGATGTACCTCGTCGACGACATCGTCGCCGCCGTGGGACGCGTCCGTGCTGCGGGGGGAACGGCTTCTGACCCCGAGCGTCAGCCTTACGGCGTGACGTCGGACTGCGTCGACGACCAGGAGACCCGTTTCTACCTCGGGGAGCTGTGACGAGGTCGAGCACGGCCACAGGTGCCCGAGGGCGACCGATCAGGAGCTGGACCCCATCCCCGAAGCCAGAGCCGACGGCTCGGCGACGGCAGGAGGCTCGGGTGACGCCCCGGCAGGATCTGCCGGCCGTGTCGAGGCGGCAATGGCCGCGGCCCGGTTGGACTCGGCCGACTCGAGCAGGAAGGCCTCGATCGCCTCGGGCTCGATGGGCTTCGAAAACAGAAAGCCCTGTCCCCGGTCGCAGTGCTCGGCCTGGAGCTTGGCGAGCTGCTCGTTGTCCTCGATCCCCTCGGCCAAGGTTTCGAGCCCGAGAGTCCGCCCCAGCTCCACCAGCGTGTGGATGAGAGCGCCGGACTCAGGGGAGTCGGCCATCGCCGCAATGAACGAGCGGTCGATCTTCAGGGCGTCGACGGGGAACTGGCGAAGGTATGCGAGCGACGAGTAGCCGGTGCCGAAGTCGTCGATGGCCACCTGCACGCCGAGGTCCTTGATCTCCCGCAGGCGCCTCACCGTGGCGTCGGCATCACGCATCAACGTGCTCTCGGTGATCTCGATGACGAGCGTCGTCGGGTCCAAGCCGGTGACGGCCAACGCCTCTTTGATGTGGTCGACGAAGGAGTTGATCTCGAGCTGACGCATCGAGACGTTCACCGACATCGACAACTGGAAGCCGCGTCGGTGCCATTGGGCGGCCTGGCGGCACGCCTCGAACAGGACCCAGCGCCCGACCTCCACGATCAGGCCGGAGTCCTCGAGCATGGGGATGAACTGATCGGGCGGGACCACCCCGCGCACCGGGTGCCGCCAGCGCACGAGCGCTTCGACTCCGGACACGTCCACGTGGTCGAGGTCGAACACCGGCTGGTAGAGGAGGAAGAACTGCTCTTCGGCCAAGGCGCAGCGCAGGTCGGCGTCGAGCTCGATGCGGTCGAGCACCGCCGTCTGCATCTCGGGCTGGAACAGTGCCGAGCGGTTCTTGCCCAGTGCTTTGGCCCGGTACAACGCGATGTCGGCATCGCGCAGGAGCTCGGATGCCGAGTTGCGCTGGCCGCCCGCGATCCCGATGCTGGCCGTGACGGTCAGGGAGACCGACGCATAGCCCTCGATACGGAACGGCTCGCGCAGCGCGTCGTGAAGCCGTTCGGCCACCATCTCCGGCCCCGCCCCCAACGACGCCCCTTCGGCGAGGACGACGAACTCGTCGCCACCGAGCCTGCCGACCGTGTCGCTTTCGCGCAGGATGCCGACGAAGCGATGGGCCACCGCCTGGAGCACCTTGTCGCCGGCGTCGTGACCCAACGAGTCGTTGATGTCCTTGAAGTTGTCCAGGTCGACGAACAGCGCCGCCACGGGTCGATATTCCCGTCGCGAGCGCACCAGCATCTGGTCGGCACGATCGAGGATCAAGGTGCGGTTCGGGAGACCTGTCAGGGGATCGTGCAGCGCCACGTGTAGGAGTTGGGATTCGGCCTCTTTGCGCTCGGTGATGTCACGGAGGTTGCCGACGTAGCCGGCCACAGACGGGTTGTCGCGCAGGTTGCTCACCACGGCCTCGGCGTAGCGGTACGTACCGTCGGAGTGTTCGACGCGGAACTGGATGGGCTCGGTGACCTTTACGGTGTTGACGAGAGTGCCGAGCTGGACCTCGAGGCGTAGCCGGTCCTCGGGATGCACGAGGTCGGTGGCACGCATGCCGAGGAGATCATCGGGATCCCGGCCGAACAGCGAGATCGTGGCCGGGCTGGCATAGAGGATCCGACCTTCGGCGCCCATCACGAACGTGGTGTCGGTGGAGTTCTGGACGAGCGAGCGGAAACGCTCCTCGCTCACGCGCATGGAGGCTTCGGCGTCCTCTTTCTGTTCGATCGTCGCCCCGGCCATGCGGATGACGAACAAGAGCACGAATGCGCCCATGAGCCCGAGGGCTTCGCTCTTCCCCACCGACAGGAACGAGGGTGCCCAGTGCTGCCAGATTGCCACCTGTCCGATGGCAATGCCCAGAAGGCTCCACAGCGCGGTCCGCCGCCACGTGTGCGAGCCGTCGTGCGAGACATTCTCGAGCGCCACGAACGCGAACGCGGCAGTGAGGACTGGCCCCCACCCGCTGAGGTAGATGACCATGGTCACGGCGGTCACGTGCCATGCCACCCGGGCGTTGAGCCACAAGGTGCTCGGGTTGCGCCGGCACACAGCCTCGAGGCCGATGCTCCCGGCTGGGATGGCCGCGAAGACCGCCAGCCACAGCCACACCGGCACATGCGCCACGACCCCGAACTGCCGAAGGAACAACAGCGTCGCTAGGGCGGCAGGCCCCATGGCATAGCCGAGGATGTAGGGGTTCAGCCGGGCGCGCTTGGTGAGCGGGGACTCGGCGACGACCCCGGAAGGATGGCTGCCCCAGGTCGAGGCGACGCTCGCCTCGGGCCCGGCCGATTCACCAGCTGACATTGGTAACCCCCCCAGTGCTATGAGCAGCCAGTTCGCGCCTATTCGTATCGACGGGGCGCCCGGCGTCCTTGAGGGTTGGCCGGCGCGGGTGACCAGGGCCACCTCACGCCCGTGGGCAGGAGGGACGGCCACGGAGCCAGGCATGGACTTCCCGGGCCGGCGAAGGCCGGTCAGCCGCTCGGGCGGGACCACCACCCTTGGGCGCCGACGGCCAGCCCTGCGTCGGCCAGTGCCTCGAGCGCCAACGCCACCTCTCCCAGGGCGAGGCCGCTGCGACGAACCACGGACTCGAGCGTGGCCGGGTCGTGGTCGAGTGCTCGCTGCACCCGGCTCTGCGCTGCGGTGAGCGGGGGCGGCCGGCGGCACGACCCCGGCGACCGACTCAGGCTCCGGGGTCGGCTCGGTGGCGTGATGTGGGGGCGGGTCACCACGCAGAGCTCGACGGCGGTCAGGACGTCGTCCACGTCACGGACCGGCACCGCCCCCTCGACCAGGAGGCGGTTGGTGCCCGCCGACGCCCGGCTGCGCACCGAACCGGGCACGGCGGTCACGGTCACGCCGCGCGCCAGGGCGGCTGCCACGGTGTGGAGGGATCCGCCCCGGTGGTGACACTCGACCACCACCACGACGTGAGCGAGTGCGGCCATGACCCGGTTGCGCACCGCGAACCACCACCGCGCACTGTGGACCCCGGGGGGGATCTCGGAGAGGACCGCGCCCCGAGCGCCGAGCGCGTCGCGCAGGGCCGCCTGCGATCGCGTCGTGACCGCGTCGTGGGGAGTTCCGAGGACACCGACGGTCGGGGCTCCCTCTTCGACGCCGAGTGCGCCCGCGTGTGCTGCCGCGTCGATGCCCAGCGCCAGTCCCGAGACGACCACCACTCCGGCGCGGGCCAGGTCGCGGCCGAGGTCGGCGGCCACACCGAGCCCGTAGTGGGTGGCCGAACGCGTGCCCACCACCGCCACCCGGGGCCTGTTCTCGAGCACCGCCACATCGCCCGTCGAGAAGAGCACCGCCGGAGCCTGGCGATCCGCCGCCAACGTGGGTGGATAGTCGGCGTGCCCGAGGACCATCACCGACACGCCCGACCGCAAGCATGCGGATTCGACGGTATCGAGGGTCTGGGGAACCGCTTTGTCGCGATAGCGACGGTCGGGATCGGCACGGTGGCGGCCTCGTGCGATCGCCTCCCACGCCTCGCCCGGCGCGTACCCGTCGAGGAATTTCCGGAGCACCCCCGGCGAGGCTCCCAGCGCGGCGAGGCCGGCGCCGTAGCGCTGTTCGTCGGTGAGCGTCGTCGCCGACGTCACTGTCCCACCTCCGCCATGAGCGTGGAGCGCGCCGACCGGAGCTGCAGCGCTTCGGCCACCTGGCGCTCGTCCACGCCCGGGGCGCCGTCGAGATCGGCGATGGTCTGGGCCACCCGCCGCACCCGGTGGAGCCCACGGGCCGAAAGGGTGCCGGATCGCAGCCTCCGCTCGAGCAGGGCGGCGGCGTCGGCGGAAAGAGTCGAGGGACCGTCGGCCGTGTCGAACCGCAGCTCCGAATTGCATCGCACTCCTCTGTCGTGGGCGAGCGCTCGGGCCCGGTGGACTCGGGCCGCCACCACCGCCGAGGAGTCGCCGGGTGGCCCGTCCAGGAGGTCCTCCACGTCGGGGCGGCCGAGCGAGATGGCGAGGTCGAATCGGTCCAGCAACGGTGCGGAGAGTCGCCGGAGGTAGCGACGACGCATCACGTCGCTGCAACGACAGGCGCCGGGCAGCCCGCCTTCGCCACACGGGCACGGGTTCATCGCGCCCACGAGAAGGAACCGGGCCGGGAAATCGATCGCACCCCGGGCGCGGCGGACCCGGATGACGTGCTCTTCCAGAGGTTGGCGCAGAGCATCGAGGACAGGGGCCGGGAATTCCCCGAGCTCGTCGAGGAACAGGACCCCGGCGTGGGCCAAGGAGATCTCGCCGGGCCGCAGCCACGACGTCCCGCCTCCGACGATGGCCACCTCGGTGGCACCGTGGTGCGGGGCACGGAACGGCGGACGACGCGCCAGCGCGGCGCTGAGCGCGGTGGAGCCGGCGGCGGAATGGATTCGCAGCACCTCGAGCGATTCGTCGCGGGTGAGGTCGGGCAGGATCCCCGGAAGGCGGGTGGCGAGCATCGTCTTGCCCGAGCCCGGGGCGCCCACGAACAGGAGGTGGTGTCCCCCGGCGGCGGCGATCTCCAGAGCACGACGCGCCACCAGTTGGCCCCGCACCTCGAGGAGGTCGGGCTCCTTCGTCTCCGCCTTCGGTGCTTCGAGAGGCGCTGTCTCCGCCCACGGACACCGGCCCTGCAACGCGGCGACGACCTCGGCCACGGTGGAGGCGGGGCGAACACGCTCGCCCGCGACCAGCGCAGCCTCCGCGGACACGGCCGCGGGCACGACGATTTGCTCGGCGTCGATCGCGGCCACGAGGGAGGCGACGCCAGGAACGGAGCGCAACGACCCGTCCAGACCGAGCTCGCCCACGAAGGCGGTGCCTTCCACGCATCGAGACGGCACCACGTCGGCGGCCACGAGGAGCCCGATGGCAATCGGAAGATCAAGGCCGGCACCGGATTTCCGTACCCCGGAGGGTGCGAGATTGACGGTGACTCTCCGGGACGGCCACGACAGGTGACTCGACAGCAATGCGGCTCTGACCCGGTCCCGAGACTCGCGCACCGCCGCGTCAGGCAATCCGACGATGGTGAAGCCGGGCAGCCCCGCCGAGACGTGGACCTCGACCGAGACCGGACGGCCGTCGACCCCGTACAGGGTGGCGGAAGGAATGCATGCGAGCACGACAGCTCCCAATGGGATCGGCACGGGCGAACACGTCCGCACTGTTTCGGTGAGGGGGGCCACTTTGCTCAGACGCCGGCCGCACGAGGCGCAGGAAGGCACGTTACGGCGGAGCTGTATCACCGTCTCAACGGTGACTCCTCCTCAGGCTCGGGACATCTCTCCCGAGGTGCAAGATCCTCGACAGAGAGCAGCCCAAAGGCCACGTGACGCAGGGCCGATCAGGCCGCGCCGATTGGAACTTCAGATACCTCGTACGGGGACCGGCGTGACCACATGGCTCGAGATCTTTCGCAGATCATCAAGGTCTGCGGTGAGCACCGTGGAGTTCGTCACGGCGGCACACACTATGAGGTGCGCGCCGACAACATCAGAGGTGCCTGCTTTGCCCAGAAGAGCTCCTACCTCATGCGCCTGGTCTGACGAGAACGCCACGACCTCGCAGCCCCGCAAGAAGCGTCGCAGCTGCGCCTGCCGAGGTGATCGGCTCACTTGAGCAACCACAGGCGCCGTCGTCGTCGGCACCGCGCCGAGTTCAAGACGGACTCGGTGTTCGGCCCAAATAGCGCGGTCGTCCCGGTCGGCGGCGACGAGAACGCCCGCGTCGTACACGACGCTCATGCCGGGCGTGGGTGCGAGGTCGCGACCTCCTCATAGGCGACGCGACGACGTGCCGCTTCGAGCTCGGCGTCGCTAAAGGCACCGTGTTCCTTCTCCCACTCGCCAACAGCTCGCAACCCATCTCGGACCAGAAGCGCTCGACGAGCGGCGGAGGTCATCCAGGCCGACACACTGACTCCCTCCGCAGTCGCGGCCGCTTTCACCTGCCTGTGGACGTCGGCATCGACGGTGATGGCGAGTTTGGGCGAGGGGCGTCCGCGGGGCATGGCCTAACTCTACTACCGTAGTAGGAGGGTTTTCGATTACATCTGGATGAGCCGTTCCTTCAAGCGCCGGCCGCACGAGGCGTCTCGCGGAATACGGCGGGGGTGTATTACCGACCCGGCTGCTTCGTGATCTCTTCACAGGTCTCGGTGTCACCCGCGTTGGCAGCGTTGAAACCCGATGAACCGTCCTCGGCTACGAAAAGAAATGAAGGAACGATCGTTCCCTTCGCCGCCACCGAGTCAACCATCTGACCTATCGCATCACCCAGTTCTGACGCCCTTCCGTTGCCGTTGGGACTCGGTACGCACCCAAGCCTGGGCCCCGATCTGGACGGCGTCCCAGGGGCTCCCGAGCGGTGGCGTGTACGAAAGATCGAGGTCACTGATGTCGTCCACAGTCATCTCGTGGAAGATGGCGGCAGCACCGATGTCGACGCGCTTGGCGACCTCGGCGTGCTTGTGCCCGAAGAGCTGTACGCCGAGGAGCCGGCCCGTCCTGGCATCGCCGGTGAAGCGCATGGCGATGCTGTGACTCCCGGGGTAGTACGCCTTGTGGTCATCGGCCTCGGCGCCAACGGTCACCGGGTCGAACCCGCCTCCTGTGGCCTCGTGGTCTCGCAGGCCGGTGCGGGCCACGGCGTGGTCGAAGATCTTCACGACCTGGGTACCGAGGCTGCCGGCGAAGGCGCGATTGCCGCCGAGCGCGTTCTCTCCGGCCACCCGTCCCTGTTTGTGAGCGGTGGTGCCGAGCGGGAGGTACGTCTCGCCCAGCAGTCGGTGATGGGTCACCACGCAGTCCCCGGCTGCGAAGACGTGCGGCAGGTTGGTCCGCATGTGGCGATCGACGGTGATCGCGCCGCGGTGACCAACAGTGGCACCGGCCGAGGCGGCCAGCTCCGTGTCGGGTCGCACCCCCACCACCACGAGCACCATGTCCACGTTCCGAACCACGCCCCCGCCGTCGGTGGCTGTTGCTTCGACGCGCAGCCGACCGGGCTGGTCAGACGTCACTCGGGCGATAGAGCGGACGGTCGTCCCGGTGAGCACCTCCACGCCATGGTCGGCGAGCTGTCGGTGGACAAGGGCGCCTATCTCGGGGTCGACGGTAGGGAGCACTTCAGGGAGCTGCTCCATCTGGGTCACCGACAACCCACGCGCCACGAGGGCCTCGGCCATCTCCAACCCGATGTAACCCGCACCCACGATGACGGCGCTCGCCGGAGCGTTCTCCTCGAGGGTGCGCATCACCGCGAATGTGTCGCCCATGGAGTGCAATAGATGGACCCCGTCGCCGGCCCCTAGAGCGTCACGCTCGGTGAGCCCGTCGATGGGCGGACGGACCGAGACGGCCCCCGTGCCGACGACCAACTCGTCGTAGGGAAGAAGTTCCTCGCCGCCGTCCGCGCCGGTGACTAGGAGCTTGCGACCCAGGACGTCTATACGACGGGCGACGGTGTCGAGCCGAAGTGCCATGCCAGTTGCTTCGAGATCCTCGATGGTCCGGTGTGCCAGGTTGCGCCAGTGGCTGACGTCTCCTGAGACGTAGTAGGGAATCCCACAGATTGAGAAGTTGGGGTAGGCGTCCGCCACGACCACGGTTACCTCGGAGTCGGGGTCGAGCTCCTTGGCCCGCAGCGCGGCGCTGATGCCGGCGTCGCTTCCTCCGATGGTGATGAGGTGCATTGAGTCTCCTGTCGGGATCGGGTCGTCACGCCACGGGTGGCGAGGGCTGGTCCTGTTGCGAGAGATGCAAGGAGGTGCCGTCGACGATCGCCGATTCGAGGCGAACGCCCGTGGCAGCGGTGACAGCCTCAGGCTCCGAAACACTCGGTAGGTGGTGGGGAAAGATGATGTCGGATGCTTCTGCCGGGGTGACGCCCGGGTAGAGAACCTTGATCACGACGAAGGCGATGACGCCTCCGACGATCTGAGCGCCGACAAATGTCGGCATCGAGGTGGGAGCGATGCCGGCGAAGGTGTTGGAGAACATGCGCCCCACGGTGATAGCGGGGTTGGCGAAGCTGGTCGAGCTGGTGAAGAAGTACGCCGCACCGATGTAGGCGCCCACGGCGGCCGGAGCACTACGGCTCCGTCCACTGCGGGCCAGGGCGAAGATGACCAAGATGAGCCCCAGCGTGGCCACGATTTCTGAGAGGAAGTGCGCTGGCGTGGCCCGATGATGGGCCGAGATGGACACGGCACCCTTGGAGAACATCAGGTTCGCGATGACCGCTCCCACGACGCAGCCCGCCACCTGGGCGGGCAAATACGCGAACGCGTCGCGCCAGCTCAGCCCGTCGAAGGCGGCGTCGACGAATGACACGACCGGATTGAAGTGGGCCCCGGAGACCGCGCCGAACATCAAGATGATGGCGAAGAGCCCGACGGCCGTCGCCGCTGCGTTCTCGAACAGCTCAAGTCCGACGTTTCCCGGCGAGAGCCGTTGTGCGGCGATGCCTGAGCCAATGACGATGGCTGCGAGAAAAGCGCTGCCGAGCAGCTCGGCTAGCAATCGGCGCCACAGCGCAGCGTCGTTCACCACAACCCCGGTCGAGAGTGGATCCGGAGGGTGATGCTCAGCAGCAGGAGCTGGAGTCAGACGTGGCCCCGATAGGGATCGCCTGCTCGCCCTCGGGCGCGCAGCCCTCGGTCGAGCATCCCAGGTCGGTTTCCTCGGGCGCGTCGGCAAGCACGGTGTAGAGCTCCCAGGGCGCCCCGTCGGGGTCGTGGACCCACGCCTTGTCCTGAAGGGCATAGCAACAGGTCGTCGACTCTTGGACGTCGGGAGTAAGGCCCTCGGCCGAGAGTCGGCGGGTCGCCGCCTGGACTTCCTCGGACGACTCAACCTCCACGCCCAGGTGATTGAGTGCTCCGGCCATCTCACCGCCGCGTCGCGCCGTGTTCTCGATGAGCACCAGCTTGAGCGGCGGCTCCGCGATGGCGAAGTTGGCGTAGCCGGGGCGGCGCTTGGCCGGTTCCGCTCCGAACAGCTTGGAGTAGAAGTCCACCGCGGCATCGATGTCGGTGACGTTCAAGGCGAGCTGGACTCTGGACATAGCGCCTCCGTTAACATCCACAAGTGTCGATGCGTCGAGTATGATCGATGCATTGACACCTGTCAATAGGAGGCGCCATGGCCAAGCGGGTCGCAGCGAATGTCGCTCGGGCGACGGATCAGTGCTGTCCCTCGGTGCTGGCCTCGCCCCTAGACGCCACCCAGGCCGGAGAACTTGCCAATGGGTTCAACGCCCTGGCCGACCCGGTCCGACTCCGCGTCTTGAGCATCCTCGCCTCTGCGCCCCAGGGCGAGGTGTGTGTCTGTGACTTTGTGAAACCCCTCGGCAAGAGCCAGCCCACGGTCTCCCACCACCTGAAGATCTTGAGTGACGCTGGCCTCGTCCACGGCGACCGACGGGGCAAATGGGTTTGGTACTCGCTCGATCGCGAGCGTCTCGCGGATCTCCAGACGGCGCTCCAGCCCGTCGGGTAGGTGTCGTGGAGGCCTAGCGTCAGCCCGTTCAGTCGACTCGGGTCTGTACTCCGCCGATGTCGTCGACACCGCTCGGTGGTGTGCAGCTGACGTCACACCGAGTCCTCCTGCTGCGCACCTCCAAGACGACGCCACGGCGCAAATGCCCGGGCTGACCTCAGCACGTGGCTGCCGTTGCCCCGTCAGCCGAGCTCTCTGCGCCCCACGAGATGAAAAGGGCGACTGAGCTGGCGGTAGGGGTCTCGTCTGCTGGCTTCGAGTTCTACTTCGGCCATCGCCTCTACTTGCTTTGAATCGCTGAGGTCCAACTCGGCTCCACTGAAATCGAGCCAGTCGGTGAACAGCCATACTCCGTACCAGCGCAGTGGCTCCACGCCCTGGCTCTGCATGAGTTCGCTGAGATGCTCCACCGTGTCGGCTCGGGTCGGCACTCCGAGCACCCCAACCTCGCCGGTGGCGTCAAACGCCGCCAAGGCGTCGTCCCACCGCCGTTCCAAGGCTGGGCGCACCGCCATCGTCTTGGCGTTCCCGGCCATGATCGAGACCACACCACCGACAGCGGCGCACCGGCACAGCTGGTTGACCAACGGCTCCGGCTGCTCGAGGTACCCGAGCACGCCATGGCACAACACAGCGGCGAAGCGGCGACCATTCACCGCCTCGACGGCGTTCTCACCGTCGGCCTGCAAGAGCGTCACCCGTCGCTGGGCCTCATCGGGCAGGCCCTGGAGTCGCTGTTGTGCTTTGTCCAACATCGCCGTCGATGGATCAAGCAGTGTCACCTCGTAGCCGGCTTGGGCCAACGGGAACGATTGATGGCCCGCACCGCCACCGACGTCTAACACCGTGGCCGGTGGCTCGGGCAGGTGCTCGAGCAGGTGCTGATGCAACACATACGTGCGGACGCGCCCCTTCACTGAGGCATAGGCCTCATCGGCAAACAGGTCAGCCAAACCGGCCCAGGTGTCACCGCCCACAACAATCAAGATAGGCGATCCCAGGTGTTGGGGATCGTCGCTGGTGAGTTCGCGAATCATGGACTTCACGGTGCGTCGATCGACGCGATCGCGCACGAGGCGGGCACCACGCAGCCGACGTGTTCCGGATGTTCGGACCAAGAAGACGCTGTTCGTGAAGCTCGTCGGCGCAGCCTGTCGGTTGTGTCAGTTGCCGGGTGAGGACGCGACTGGTGGAGCCCGGGGTGCCACCGTGACGCCGGGAATCCGGGTCAGCTCGCAGTCGAGCTCGGCACCGACCATGACGACCAGACCCGTCAGGTATAGCCACAGGAGCAGCGCGGCCACGCCCGCGAAGGCGCCGTAGGTGCGTGACTCGTGGCCGAAGTGATCGAGGTAGAAGGAGAACGCCGCGGAGGTGCCGAGCCAACCCGCGGCCGCCACCATCGATCCGGGGCTCACCCAGCGCAGCCGGCTCCTCTTCCGGTTCGGCCCGAAGGAGTAGTACACCGACAGGAGCAGTACGACGAGCGCCATCGCACCGGCCCATCGGACGACCGTCCACGCCGCGTCGGAGGTCGACCGGGCCAGTGCGAGCGACGACGGCAGCAGGGCGCGGATCGGGTCACCGAGGACCAGGAGCCCCGAGGCGGCGCCCCCCAGGACGACGGTGAGGACGACGAGAGGAACCGCCACCAACCGCCGACGGACGAACCCGCGGTCCGAGCTGACCTCGAACGCCACATCCAGCCCGATCTGGAACGCGGCCATCGCTTCGACCGCACTCCACAGCGCGACGGCCAGGCCGAGCCCGATCTCGACCCCCCCGCCCGCCCCTTTGACGGGGTTCCGCAGGGCCTCGTCGATCGTCTGCGACATCTGCACCGGGAGCACCACGTTCACTCCGTGGACGAGGCTCCGCAACTGCGACGCCGACAAGCCGACGAGCCCGACGACACCGACCGCGGCGATGATGGCGGGAAAGATGGCCAGGAACCAATGGAACGCCAGGCTGGCCGCGCTGGTCGTGACGCGATCCTCGACGGCCTCGGCGAACACCTTTCGGACGATCCCGGGCCACGAGCGCACGGCAAAGATCCTCGAAGGGCGGCTGTGACGGGTGGCGTCGTCCCCGCCGGCCTCGGCGCGCTCCACGATGGCGTTCAGTGGACGGGCTGACCGGCGGCGTTGACGGCGTACCACAGACCCCCGGAATTCGTGATTCCCTGGCCCGTCGCCTGACCGGCCGAGGTGTCCCCGATCCAGCGGTACAACGGCCAGCCGTTGTAGGTGACTTGCAGCGTGTCGGCTCGCCGGGTGGTCCCGATCAGATCCCGGTCAACTCGGCCGCCGATGACCGGGATCGTCACTCCCGCCGGAAGGGTTGCGGGCGGCCACTGGGTGGCGCAGTACTGCGCACAGGTCGAGCGCCCCGAGCCGTGGTCGGGGACGAAGAGATACAGCGTGAGCCCGTATCCGTCGACGAGGACGGTACCGAGACCTTTGACCTCGGCCGTCTGCACCATGTAGCCCGGGCCCCCGGGCCCGGTGGTCGGAGCGGCGTTGCTGCCTATGCCGATCACGTGTCCACCCGATTGCCCGCATGCCGCCACGAGCCCGCACAGGACGACGAACAGGACCAGACGCGCCTTCAACGACCCTTGAACCTCGGCTCCCGTTTCTCCGCGAACGCCCGCATGGCTTCGGCGGTGTCCTCGCTGTAGAAATTGATCGTCTGGCACCGGGCCTCGGCCTCGAGCGCCTGGGCCATGGTCAAAGACATGGAGTTGTCGAGCAGGTCCTTCGTCATGGCCAGCGCCAGCGGCGGCCCCTGTGCCAGTCGCCGGGCCCAATCGTCGACGAAGGCATCGAGCTCGTCGTCGGGGACCACGCGATTGAGGAGCCCGTACGAGGCGGCCTCCTGGGCGGAGAGGATGTCGGCGAAGTAGGCCAGCTCCTTCGCCTTGTGCAGGCCCACGAGCCTCGGCAACAGGAACGAGGAGCCCCCGTCGACCGACAGGCCGCGTCGGGCGAAGATCTCCGAGAACCGGGCGTTGTCCGAGGCGACCGTGAGGTCACACCCCAGGGCGAGGCTCATGCCCGCCCCCGCCGCGATCCCCCTGATCTTGGCGATCGTGGGTTTGGGCAGCTCGTGCAGCGCCAGCATCACCTGGCCGAAGAACTGCATGCGGACGATGTGAGGGTCCTCGGGATCCCCGCTCACGCCGCGCGGGTCGGCGATGTCGGCGCCGGAACAGAACGCGCCCCCCGCACCCGTCACCACCACGACGCGGTCATCGCGTCGGCGAGCCACCTCGACGAACGTGTCGTTGAGCTCCTGCCACATGAGGCCGTTGCCGGCGTTCTTGCGTTCGGGTCGGTTCAGGGTCACGGTCACGACCCCGTCGTCGCGCTCCACGATGATCGTCTCGGTGCTCACGGCCGACACCATACCTACCGCCACCCCTGCGCCCCAGGCCGCGAGGCGTGGCCACGCCGGCACGTCGGCGGCTTCGAGCTCAGAAAGCGTCCTGGAGCACCTCGACCTCCAGCGCCCCACCGGCCCCGCTCGTCACGGCGGCCACGTCGAACCGGATCTGCTCGTAGTGCCCCGCGCCCCGGCGCTCACTTCGAAGCCACAGGGTCGCCAGCTTGCGGACGCGCCGTTGCTTGGCCGGGCTCACGGCCTCGAAGGGAGAGCCGAACATCGCCGAGCTTCGGGTCTTCACCTCGCAGAACACGAGCACACCTCCATCCGCACTCCGAGCCACCACGTCGAGCTCACCGTCGGTGCAGCGCCAGTTGCGATCCAGGACCACGTAGGAGGCACGGCGGTACCACGCCGCAGCCGCATCCTCGCCGCGCCCGCCCAGGGCGGCGCGCCGAGCATCGGCCATCAGCTGTCGCGGTCGGGCAGCCGCTCCACGTTCACGTCGCGGAACGTGAGGACCCGGACGTGGGGCACGAAGCGGGCCGGGCGGTACATGTCCCACACCCAGGCATCGTCCAACTCGAGTTCGACACACGTGGGCGACGACGCGTCGCGCACCGTCACCTTGACCTCATTGGCCAGGTAGAACCGGCGCTCGCTCTCGACCACGTAGTTGAAGAGCGGGAGCACCGTCCGGTACTCCTGAACGAGCGCCAACTCGATCTCGGCCTCGTATCGTTCGAGGTCTTCTTCGCTCATCGTCCCTGGGCTATTTCGGCTTCGACCCGAGTGTCATGCAGCGGCGCACTAGGTGCGCGCAGCCCGCTTCTCTTTGATCTTCGCCGCCTTCCCCACACGGCCCCGCAGGTAGTAGAGCTTGGCCCGCCGCACGTCGCCGCGCGTGACGACCTCGATCTTGGCCAGGACCGGCGAGTGCACCGGGAAGGTGCGCTCTACCCCGACGCCGAAGCTGAGCTTGCGCACGGTGAAGGTCTCTCGGGCGCCGGTGCCCTGGCGCCGGATCACGGCCCCCTGGAACACCTGGGTGCGCTCGCGGGTGCCCTCGACCACGCGGACGTGCACCTTCAAGGTGTCACCCGGTCGGAAATCGGGGACGTCGTCTCTCAGGTTCTCGCGATCGACGATGTCGGTGGGATTCATGACGCGCGTCCCTTCACAGGTCCAGCTCCGAGCGGCTCGGCAGCGACTACGGGGCCACCGCGGCTGCTGGGGGCCGAGCCGTACAGAGCCTGCCGAGCACGCCACGATAGCCGCCCCCCGGACACCCCCGCGCTACGGCGAGCCCGCACCGGGGTTCGACGACGGTTCGTCGGACAGCTCGCCGAGCAGGGCGAGGTCCGCCTCGGCCAGGCCTCCGGCGCTGTCGACGAGGTCCGGGCGCAGGTTCAGGGTCCGGCGCAAAGCCATGGCCCGGCGCCACCGGGCGATACGCCCGTGGTCCCCGCTCAACAGGACATCGGGCACCTCCCAGCCACGGAACACCCCGGGCGGGTGTACTGCGGGTACTCGAGCAGACCTGAGCTGAAGCTCTCGTCGAGTGCCGAGGCCTCGTTCCCCATCACGCCCGGGACGAGGCGGGCGACCGCTTCGATCACCGCCAGCGCGGCCACCTCCCCTCCGCCGAGCACGTAGTCGCCGATGGACAGCTCCCCGTCGACCAGGTGGTCGATGACCCGTTGGTCGACCCCCTCGTAGCGTCCGCACAACAGTGAGAAGCCACCTGTCGGCGAGTCTCCCGTACCCACCAGCTCCTCCACGACGTGCTGGTCGAGCCGGCGGCCCCCGGGGGCGAGGAGGTACAGCGGTCGAGGTGGTGACAGCGCTTCGACGGCGGCGAAGATCGGGCCGGGGGCGAGCACCATCCCGGCCCCTCCGCCGAAAGGCGCGTCGTCGACGGATCGTCTCGCGTCGCCCGCGCCGGCGCGCAGGTCTTGGACCCGCACGTCGAGCAGTCCCTGTTGGCGCGCCTTGCCGAGGAGCGAACCGTCGCAGTAGTGCTCGACGAGGTCGGGAAAGATCGTGAAGACGTCGATGCGCACCGTAGGCCGCCTCAGCCTTCGGTGAGGTCGAGAAGGCCCGCCGGCACGTCGACCACGACCCGCCCCGCAGATCGCTCCACCACGAAACGCAGGGGCACGAGCGCTCCCCCGTCGAGCTCGAGGAGGTCGCTGGCGGGGTTGGCTAGGACGCCGGCCACCGCCCCGAGGCGCGCCCCGTCGGTGTCGAACATCTCCGAACCGATGAGGTCGTGCACCCACCAGGCGTCATCGTCGTCGAGAGGGTGCCCTCGCAGCACGGTCCCCAGCAACGATTCGGCCCGCTCCCGGCTGTCGACCCCGGCGAAGGTCATGAGCCATTTGTCGGCAAACGGCCGCGACGCCTCGATGCGCAGCTCGCCGTCGTCGGTGAGGAACGTCGAACCGACCACGACGCGCTCGGGGCGGTTGCTGACCAAGGAGACGACCACTTCGCCGGTCAGGCCGTGCGGTTTGCCGATGCGACCGACCTCGAGCAACGCGCCGTCGCCCGAGGGGGGACGGGCGTCGCGTCCGGGACCGTCAGTCGTCGACGAAGTCGACGTTGGTGTCAACCCCTTCGCGTGATCCCGCCACCCGCACGACGGTCCGGATCGCCTGCGCCACGCGGCCACGGCGCCCGATCATGCGGCCCATGTCGCCGGGGGCCACGTGGATGCGGAAGCGCACTCCGCGACTGGACTCGTCGGTCCCGACCACGACGGCGTCGGGCTCGCCCGCGAGCGATCGGGCGATGTAGTCGAGAACGGCCCGAGCGCTGCCGCCTTCGACCCGGTTGCCCGCCATGTCATCAACCCGGTTACCCGCCATGTCATCAACGTCGTTGCCGCCATCGGTGTCATCGACGTCGTTGCCCTCGTCGTCGACGTCATCGACCTCGTTGCCCTCGTCGTCGACGTCGTCATCGGCATTCACGTTGCCCATGTCGTCGAGGCCCGCCTCGCTCATTTCGAACCCGGCTTGAACTCGTCCCAGGCGCCCGAGGTGCGCAGGAGCTTCTCGACCCGCTCGGTGGCCTGTGCTCCTTGGCGCAGCCACTTGAGGGCCTTGTCGTTGTCGATGTTCACAATGGCGTCGGGCTCGGCCGTGGAACGGCCACGGGGCGCGTAGGTCCCCACGATCTCGATGAACCGTCCGTCACGGGGCGACCGGCTGTCGGCCGCGACGACGCGATATGTCGGCTGCTTCTTCTTGCCCATCCGCATGAGGCGGAGCTTCACTGCCACCGTCTGTTTCCTGCCTTCCTGGTCGCGCCGGCCTCGGAACCGAGGTGCACGGACCTCCTATTGTGGCTCGCCGCCGACATGGGGGTCGAAACCCCGCCTCCGGTCGCGCCCCGGCGAGGTCTCCGAGAGCACCGTCGAGCCTCCCTAGCGCCCGCCCCCGCCCTTCGGGGTCACCCGGCCACCCTTCTTCTTCTTCGTGCCCGGGCGCCCCTTGGCGCCACCACCGGGAGGACCGAAGCCGGCTCCGGGGCGCCCGGCGCCCAGCGATCGGGCGCTCAAGGAATCCAGCCCCGGGTCTCCGGCGTCTCCGGCGTCACCCATACGGTCGGCCAGGGCCTGGGCGAGCTTGCCCTTGGCGCCCCCGCCGAGCATCCCTCCGAGCATTCCCGGTGAGCGCATGAGCTGCTGTGCCTCTTTGAACTGGCGCAGCAGCTGGTTCACGTCCTGGGTGGTGGTCCCGCTGCCCCGGGCGATCCGGGAGCGCCGCGAACCGTCGATGACACCGGGCTCCCCGCGCTCGCGCCGCGTCATGGACCGGATGATGGCCTCGACCTGGGCCACCTGTCCGTCGTCGATGTTGGCGTTCTGCTTGACCTCTTTGGGCACACCCGGCATGAGCGCCAACAGGCCGCCGAGCGATCCGAGCTTCTTCACCTGTTGGAGCTGGGACAAGAAGTCCTCGAGCGTGAATCGGCCCTCGAGCATCCTGGTGGCGCCTTCGGTGGCGACGTCGTGGTCGAACTCGCGCTCGGCCTGTTCGATGAGCGTGAGCACGTCACCCATCCCCAGGATGCGGCTCGCCATGCGGTCAGGGTGGAAGAGGTCGAAGTCGGCCAGGCGCTCACCGGTGGACGCGAACGCGATGGGGCGTCCCACCACGTCCTTGACGCTCAGCGCGGCGCCGCCGCGCGCGTCACCGTCGAGCTTGGTCAGAATGACGCCGTCGAGTGCCAGAGAATCGTGGAAGGCACGCGCCGTGGCCACGGCGTCCTGGCCGGTCATGGCGTCGATGACGAGGAACGTGTAGTGCGGTGACACCGCTCCCGAGACGCGCCGCACTTCGTCCATGAGCGCTTCGTCGATCGCCAGGCGGCCCGCCGTGTCGACGATGAGCACGTCGCGTCCGAGCCGCTGCGCCTCGCGCAGGCCGGCGGCCGCGACCGCCACGGGATCGGTCGGCTCACTGAAGACCGGGACGCCGGCCTGCTCGCCCAGGATCCGCAACTGCTCGACCGCCGCAGGTCTCTGGAGGTCGGCACCGACGAGCAACGGGTTGCGCCCCTGCTGACGGAACCAACGCGCCAACTTTGCCGACGCGGTGGTCTTGCCCGATCCCTGCAAGCCGGCGAGGAGGACGACCGTCGGTGGTGTCGACGCGTAGGCGAGGCGCAACGTCTCGCCCCCGAGCGCCTCGACGAGCTGGTCGTGGACCGCCTTCACCACCTGCTGGCCGGGGCTCAGGCTCTTGGAGAGCTCCTCGCCCACGACCCGGGCTCGGATCCCTTGCACGAGGGCCCGGGCCACTCCGACGTCGACGTCCGCTTCGAGGAGCGCGGTGCGGATCTCGCGCAGCGCCTCGTCGACATCGGCATCACTCAGTCGGCCGCGGCTGCGGAGGCGACCGAGGATCCCCTCGAGACGGTCGGAGAGTGCGTCGAACATGCGGAGGTTGAGGCTACCGGGCGCCGGGCCGGACCCGGTGCTCGACGTCTCAGTCGAAGAGTGCCGCCACGAACTCGTCTGCGTCGAAGGGGACCAGGTCGTCGGGGCCCTCGCCCAGGCCGACGAGCTTTACCGGCAGGCCGAGCTCACGTTGGATGGCGATGACGATCCCGCCCTTGGCCGATCCGTCCAGCTTGGTCAGCACGACCCCGGTGACCCCGACGGCTTCGAGGAACTGTCTGGCCTGGGTGAGCCCGTTCTGCCCTGTGGTGGCGTCGAGCACGAGCAGCACCTCGGTCACGTGGCCCGGAGGGCGATCCGCCACGCGCCGGATCTTCTTCAACTCCTCGACCAGGTTGACCTTGGTGTGGAGACGCCCCGCGGTGTCGGCCAGGACGAGATCGTTGCCACGCGCCTGGGCCCGCTGTACGGCGTCGAAGACGACGGCACTCGGGTCACCGCCCTCGGCGCCCCGCACGATCTCGACCCCGGCGCGCTGCGCCCACTGCTCCAGCTGTTCGGCGGCGGCGGCTCTGAAGGTGTCCCCCGCGGCGAGCAGCACCGAGCGGCCCGCCGCTTTCTCACGGCGGGCGACCTTGCCGATGGTGGTGGTCTTGCCGACGCCGTTCACGCCGACGAAGAGCCACACGCAGGTGCCGTCGGTGTCGAAGGACAGTCCATTGCCGTCGGCGGTGTCGAGCGACCGGCGTAGGTCCTCTCGAAGCGCGGCCACGACAGCATCGGCGCCGCGCAGCTCGCCGGCGTGGACGCGGGCGCGGAGGTCCTCGAGCAGCGCCGTGGTCGTGACGACCCCGACATCGGCTCGGAGCAATGCCTCTTCGAGATCGTCCCAGGCCTCGTCGTCGACCGACGAACGGCTCCGCAGCGCCCGCACATATCCCGAGAACAGGCCGCGCGTCTTGCCCATCCGCTCCCGGAGCTCGGGCGCAACGGCGACCTCGACCTCGACCTCGGCCTCGGCCTCGGCCTCGAGCGATGCGGTGTCGGAGGGCCCGGGGGGGGCTGCCGCCGGTGTCGGGGGCGCCTTCGACGCCGGGGGTGCGGGAGGGGGCTTTGCGATGGTCGCGGTGGCCGCGCCGGCGGACCCCGAGCCGCCGCTCCCCCGCCGGCGGCGCGGGACGACCACGACCAGGCCGACGACGAGCGTCACCACGACGACGGCCAGGACGACCCAGAGGGCGAGCATGGCGTCGCAGCCTAACTGGGTGGGTGCCGGGCGACGGTGTCGTCGCCCCCGCTACACCGGTGTCGCCCGGTCAGGCAGGAGCGGTGGCCGGCTCCACGTCCGAGGGCTCGCGGCGCACCTTCTGGCTGACCACCTTGGACGAGCCACCCGGCGTCATGGTCACGCCATAGAGCGCGTCGGCGGCCTCCATGGTCCTCTTCTGGTGGCTCACGATGATGAGCTGCGCCTCGCCACGGAATTCGTGGAGGAGGTCGAGGAAGCGATGCAGGTTCACATCGTCGAGTGCGGCCTCGACCTCGTCGAGCAGGTAGAAGGGCGACGGCCGACTCCGGAACACGGCGAAGAGGAACGCCAACGCCACGAGCGAGCGCTCACCGCCCGAAAGCAGCGAGAGCTTGCGCACGTTCTTGCCCGCCGGACGCGCCTCGACCTCCACGCCCGTGTCGAGAAGATCTGTGGCGTCGGTCAGGGTCAAACGACCCGTACCGCCCGGGAACAGCGTGCCCACGAGGACCTGGAAGTGCTCGTTCACATCGGCAAAGGCCTGGGCGAAGACCCGCATGATCTCGTCGTCGACAGCCCGGATCACCTGGTGCAGCTCGCGCCGGGCCCGACGCACGTCCTCGACCTGCTCCTCGAGAAAACGGTGTCGTTCCTCGAGCGCGCCGAGCTCTTCGAGCGCGAGCGGGTTCACCGGACCGAGCGACGCGAGCTCCCGCTCGACCACCGCGGCGCGCCGAGCGGGGTCCTCACCTTCGGGAAGCTCGGGGCACGGCGCGCCCATGGCATCCTCGGGCTCGCACCCGAGCTCCCGCCGCAACGCTTCGACGGCCGTGTCACGTCGGACCGTGGCCTCTGCCATCTGCAGCTCGAGATGCTGGGCCCGCTGGCGGATCTCGGCAAGACGGGTGTCGGCCTCGGCGCGCTCCTTGCGCAGCGACTCGAGGCGAGCCCCTCCCGCCCGGACGTCGTCGAGCTGGCGGCTGCGGCGGGCGCGCAGTGTCTCGAGCATCTCCCCCAGACGCTCAGCGTGTCGGTGCACCGCCGCGCCCAGGCGGTCGGTGGCGAGCGCTCCCGCCTCCAGTCGGCGACGGCGCTCCCCGGCGCGCTCGCGCGCGTCGACGTTCCCCGCCAACCGGCGCTCGGTATCTTCCAGACGAGTGCTCAACACGGCGCGACGTTCGACCAAGCCGGCCACCTTGACCTCGAGATCCCTGCGGAGCACTGCCACGTGCGACCTGCGCTCCTCGAGGCGCCGACGCGCTTCGTCGGCCGTCGCCAGCCGACCCGCGGCGGCCGCTGCGGCCCCTTCGAGCTCAGGCAGGCTCTCGCGCAACGACATCAACTCGGCACCGTCGCGCTCGAGACGTTCGGCCATGGCGGCCCGCTGGCGATCGGCTTCGGCCCGCTCGTCGCCTACGAGCTCGGCCTCTGACTGCACCCGGCTCCGGGTCACCTCCAGTCCCTGGCGTTGGTCCTCGACCCGTTCCGCCTGGCGGGTGGTGTCACCGGCCTCGGCCCGAGCACCGGCGGCGCGCGCCCGCGCCTGGTCCGCGAAGCTCGACGCACGTTCGGCCGCCTCGGCCGCCATGTCGGCCTCGACCGCGGCCTGACTGGCGAGGGTGGCCAGTGCGTGCGCACCGGCGCGTACCACCCATCCGGACGGGGAGAAGCGGTCGCCGTCGGTGCTGACCACGGTGACGTCGGGCCGCTGCAGGGCCACGTCCACCGCCGCTGCCCAGTCACCGTGCACCGCGACTACCCCGAGCAACAGGCGGTCGAGCACACCCGACAGCGCCGGCACCCGGGGCCGGACGTGTCGACGCAGCAGGTCGACATCTTGGGACGACGTCGTCTGGGCCGAGAGCGTCTGGGCCGAGAGCGTCTGGGCCGATTCCTCACCCGACGGCCATGCACTCACCGACGTGGCGGCGAGCACGGTCCCCACCACCTCATGCTCGTGCAGGGCGGCGAGAACGGCGCGCGCCGCGCGGGAGCCTTCGACCACGATGGCGCCCAGGGCCGCCCCGACGGCAGCTTCGAAGGCAGGGACCCACCCGTCGTCGATGTCCACGAGGTCCTTCAGGACCCCGAGCACGCCGGCCGCCTCGCCGAGCATCTCGGCGTCGGGCCCCGCGCTCTCCTGCGCGACCTGGCGAGCCAGTGCCTCGGCTCGCGCCTCGAGCCGGTGACGCTGGCGCTCCGCGCCGCGCAACGCGTCCTCGGCATCGGCCAGACCCCGCTCGGCCTCGTCGGCGACATGGCGGAGCTGCTCCGCCCGCCGTGCCAGGCGCGGGTGCTCGGCCGACATCGTCCTGAGCCGTTGGGCCAGATCGGCGCTCTCGGCCTCGAGCGCCTCGCGCCGGACATCGATGGCCCGCAGCCGCTCGTCGGCGCGTGCCAGCGCACCCTGCTCGCGCTCGAGGGCGCTCTGCAAAGGCTCGATGCGACCACGCGCCATGGCGTAGGCCTCTTCGGCGGCGTGCTGGCCGGCCAGGTCGGTGAACGACGCCTCGTGTGCGGCGACGTCGCTGGCCAACGCGTGCTCGGCCCGGCGGACCTCTTCGGCCTGGGGTTCCAGGGCGTCGTCCTCGTGCGTGGTGGCCTCGAGCTCCGCGGTCAAGCGAGCCGCGTCGGCTTCGAGCGTCGACACCACATCGGTGTCAGCCGATGCCTCCAGGGCGCGTGCGATGGAGCGACGCCGCTCGGCCACGACACCCAGCAGCCCACGACAGCGTTCCGCCAGTCCCTGCACCCTCGTCAGCGCCACCACCAGATCCTCTTCGCGCTGGGTGGCGAGCTCGGCCGCAGTGGCCTCGGCGACCGCGTCGAGCTCGGTGATCGAGGTGACGAGCGCCGCTTCGCTGTGGCTGAGTCGACCCCGCTCGTCGGTGGCCGTCTCGCGACGCTTGTCGAGGCCGGCGATCTCCCGCCCCACGAGGTGCAGACGAAGGGCACGCAGCTCTTCGGCCAGTGACGCGTGCGACCGGGCCGAGGCCGCTTGACGCTCGAGCGGTCGGATCTGACGTTTGACCTCGCGCAACAAGTCGCCGAGCCGGTCGAGGTTCTCCTCGGTGGCCGCCAGGCGGCGTTCGGCACGCTCACGGCGGCGGCGGTGCTTCAGGACCCCCGCTGCCTCCTCGATGACGGCGCGACGGTCCTCGGGACGGGAGTCGAGGATGGCGCCCAGCTGCCCCTGGCTCACGATCACGTGCTGCTGACGCCCCACCCCCGAGTCCGATAAGAGCTCCTGGACGTCGAGCAACCGGCACGGCTGGCCGTTGATGGCGTACTCGCTCTCACCGGAGCGGAACAAGGTCCGGGTGATGGTGATCTCGGCCAACCCCCCCGGGAGCTTTCCGGTGCGGTTGTCAATGGTCAGCGACACCTCGGCCCGTCCCAGCTGCGGACGGTCGGCTGAGCCCGCGAAGATGACGTCTTCCATCTTCGACGAGCGCACCGTGCGCGGCCCCTGGGCGCCGAGCACCCACGCCACGGCGTCGACCACGTTGGACTTCCCGCTGCCGTTGGGGCCCACCACGACCGTGACGCCGGGCTCCAAGAGCAGCGTGGACGGATCCGCGAAGGACTTGAAACCCTTGAGGGTGAGCGACTTCAGGAACACCGCTCGCCACCCTACCCGTCGATCTCCTCGAAACGGTGATACCCGCGCCGACACCTGACGCTCACCGCGCGCGTGGTGAATGGGCAGCTCAGCAAGGGCGCTGCGCACCCGGCGGCGCGGGCCCGGGCGCTCAGATCTGGCAGTGCTCGCAGAGGAACGCGGAGCGGCCGTTCACCTTCACCTTGACGACGGAGTTGCGGCACCGCCGGCACGCCTGGCCCTCGCGGTCGTAGACCTGGTGCTGGCCCTGGTAGTCGCCGATGGCGCCGTAGAGGTCTCGGTACTGCTCATCCGCGAGCGAGGACCCTCGATGCTTCACGGCCTCGGACAAGGTCTCCACCATGGCGCGGTACAGCCGGCGGATCTCCTGGGCGCTCAAGGAATTCGACTGCCGGTCGTACCGGAGCCCCGCCGCGAAGAGGATCTCGTCGGAGTAGATGTTGCCGATACCGGCCACGAACTTCTGGTCCATGAGCAGCGTCTTGAGCGCGGTGGGCCGATCGGCGAGCAATTGTCCGAAGCGCGACCAGCTCATGACGTCCTCGAGCGGGTCGAAGCCGAGGTGGGCGAGCTCGGGCACCTGCGCGGTGAGCTCGTCTGTACTGGTGACGAACATCTCGCCGAAGGTCCTGGGGTCGACGAAGCGCAGTTGGCCGCCCTGGGTGAAGGTGATGATCACGTGCGTGTGCTTGTCGACCGGGTCCTTGGGGCCCTTGGCCCGCAGCAGCTGGCCGCTCATCCCGAGGTGGACCACGAGCACGTCGTCACCGTCGAGACCCAGCAGGAGGTACTTGCCGGCACGGCGGATCGACGCCACGCGTTTGCCCTCGAGCCGGGCCTTGAAATCCGGGCTGTTCTTATGACGGCGGATCGAGCGCTTGCCCTTCACCTCGACCGTCTTGATCCGCCGGGTCACGACCTCTTTGTCGAGGTCGCGGCGGATGGTCTCGACCTCGGGGAGCTCAGGCACTGCCCCGCACCTTCCGCTCGCCGTCCAGCGTGTCCTGGCTCGGCCCGGTGCCCTCGCCGACCCGGCTGTCGCTGGGCGCGCCGTCGGGCGTGCTCGACCCCGGCGTCTCGACCCCAGGGTCGGCGCCCTCCACGAGCACACCCCACGCCACCCGTGCCGCGGCCTGCTCGGCGTCTTTCTTGGAGCGCCCCTCGCCCACACCGCGCTCCGCGCCGGCCACGAGCACGCGAGCCCGGTACCGACGGGCGTGGTCGGGCCCGGTGCCCTCGACGTCGTAACGGGGCAGCTCACCGATCCTGCGCAACACGACCTCTTGCAGGCGGGTCTTGAAGTCCTCGGCGCCGGGGCCCGCGGCGGCCAACGCGATCCGGTCGTCGAGGATGTCGAGGACCACGCGCGACGCCACTTCCCATCCCGCATCGAGATAGACCGCCCCGATGACCGCCTCGACGGCGTTGGCGAGGATCGACGCCTTGTGCCGCCCCCCCGACACGTCCTCTCCCCGACCCAGCAGGAGGGCGGCGCCGAGATCCAACCGGGAAGCCACCTCGGCGAGCACGGCGGTGTTCACGACGGCGGCCCGCACCTTGGCCAGAGCTCCCTCGGGCATCTCCGGGTAGGCGCGGTAGCAGTGCTCGGCGACGACCAGTCCGAGCACAGCGTCGCCCAGGAACTCGAGGCGCTCGTTCGATGGAATGCCACCGGCTTCGGCACACCACGAGCGGTGTGACAGCGCCTGGACGAGCAGCCCATCGTCTTCGAACCGCCAGTCGATGCGAAGCGCCAGTGCCTTCAATGCCTCGGCACCCGAGCGCGGCGACGGGGGGCCTGCGTCGGCGTCGATCCGCCCCGGTGCCGCGCCCGAAGGCTCAGAACCGTGAGGGGCGCCGCTGGCGCCCGGCGCGCCACCCTCGGCGCCGCCCAGACCGGCGGGTTCGTCTCTCGTGTCAGCCCGTTCCCAATTTGGCGACCACGTAGTCGACAGCGTCGCGAACGGTGCGTAGATCCTCGAGATCCTCGTCTTCGATGCGGAAGCCGACGGTGCGCTCGCTCAATTCTTCTTCGAGCCCCTCGACGAGCTCGATCAGGGCGAGTGAGTCGGCATCGAGGTCCTCGGCGAACGACGAGGACTCACTGATCGAGCCGGGCTCGATCTCCAAGATGTCTGCGAGCTGGTCCCGGACCAGCTCGAACACCTCGTGGCGTCCGAGTGGACCCTTCTCCACGTGGGTTTCTGCAGGCACGGCGTCTCCCGAGGTCGGAATTCAGCCCGTATCCTACCTGGTGGACTCCACAGGAACGGCAAAGTACCTGTTCAGCGGCAGTTTTCCCGTCAGGCCGGAGCGACCGAACGTGCCAGGCGGTCCACCAGGCCGGCGACGGCCACGTCGTGGGCCACCCCCACCGCCGAGACGATCGCCGTCGCGGTGGACGAGCCGTGGCTGATGACACAGACCCCGTCGACGCCCAGCAGCATCGCCCCTCCGATCCCGTCGGGGTCGAACTGCGCCGCCAGGGGGGCTAGACGGGGCAACATCACCTCGCCGGCGCGCTTCGCCTCCTCGTCGGCGGCGAACACCTCGAGCAGCGTGTCCATGAAGAACCGGAGCGACCCCTCGAGGGTCTTGAGCGCGACGTTGCCGGTGAACCCGTCTGTCACGAACACGTCCGCCGGGGCGTGCAGGAGATCACGCCCCTCGGCGTTGCCGACGAACCGGACGTCGGGTGCCTGGTCCAACAGCTCGTGGGTCTCTTTCACGAGCGGGGTGCCCTTCGACTTCTCCTCACCGATCGACAGCAGTGCGACGGTCGGTGCTTCGACCCCGTAGCGCGCCGACGCGTAGGCCGCTCCCATCTGGGCGAACTGCACCAGCATGGCCGGCGTGCACTCGGCATTGGCCCCGGCGTCGAGCAGCACGGCGGGATGCGATCCGAGCTGCGGGATGGGCGTGACGATGGCGGGGCGAACCACGCCCTTGAGCCGCCCCATGCGCAGCAACGCGCTGGCCATGGCCGCTCCCGTGTTACCCGCACTCACCATGGCCAGGGCTTTGCCGTCACGGACGGCCTCGGCCGCCCGGACCAGAGAGGAGTCCTTCTTGCGACGCACCGACGAGGCGGGGTCGTCGTGCATGGAGATGACCTCCGAGGCGGGGATGACATCGAGACCGCCCGTGTCACCGATCTGGTCGGGCGGCCCGACCAGCACCACCGCGATGCCGAGCTCCTCAGCGGCACGGCGGGCGCCGGCCACGATCTCGCCCGGTGCGTTGTCGCCGCCCATGGCGTCGACGGCGACTGGGAGCCCGTCCGCGGACGGCGCCTCGGGCCGGGGCCGAGGCGGAGCCACTAGTCGATCTCGATGGCCTGCCGGCCCTTGTACCACCCGCACGTCGGGCACACCCGGTGAGGCACCTTGGCGTGGCGGCACTGAGGACACTCACTGCGCGCCGGGAGGCTCAAGACCCAGTTCGAGGCCCGCCGGCTCCGGCTTTTCGCCTTGGAGGTCTTCTTCTTGGGGACGGCCATCGATGCTCACCTCGGGTCAGGGACGGTCCAGGTTACCCGCTGGGCCCGACTCCACGTCCAAAGCGGGGCGCGGCGCGGCGCCGGCGTGCTACCCCTGCGCCGGCGAGCTCGAGGGTTCGCTCTCGACCCTGCCCTCGGGCATCCGCAACACGTCGAGCGCATTCCAGCGGGGATCGCGCGGCGCCTCGCACCCACAGGACTCCTCGTTGCGGTTTGCGCCACACGACGGGCACAGACCTCGGCACTCCGGTCGACACAGCGGAGCCTGGGGCAACTCGAGCAGCACGGCGTCGCGCACGAGCGGCTCGAGGTCCACCTCGTCACCGATCAGGGGATAGGTCTCGTCGCCGTCGCCTTCGTCGGTGTAGAGCTCGCGCACAGCCAGCCGCAGTGTTCCCGACGCTGGTGTCAGGCAGCGACGGCACGCCCCGGACCATGACGCACTCACCGTCCCGGTCACCGACACACCGCCCAGGACCGCCTCGAGCACGACGTCTGCGACCGGCATCGCCCCGTCGGGCACCGAGCTCCCCGAGCAGTCCAGACCCCCGATCGGGCCCTGGCGCCGCTCGTTCCAGCGCGTACCCACGGCCCGCCGGAGCTGGGCCACGTGCACGACGAAGGGATGGCCCGCCGGCACCGCTCAGCCGCCGTCCTGGTCGAAGAACCCCGGAGGGGCGACGTCGGACACACCGTCGGCCCCGACGCGCAGTGACTCGCCGTCATGGATCGGGGGCGGGACCGCCTGGAGTTTCTCGCGCCCGGCCTGGACCGTCTTCAACGTGCGCTCCAGCACGATCTCGAACGACGCCAAGCGCTGGTCGCAGTAGTCCTCGGCTTCGTGACGGAGCCGTCGCGACTCTTCGCGGGCGTCGTCGAGGATCCGCTGGGCGACCTGGTTGGCCTGACGGACGATCTCGGTGCGTTGCACCATGCGCTCGGCTTGCGCCCGCACGTCATCGAGCAGCATGTCCGCTTCGCGCTGGCGCGTGGCCATGAACTCGTCACGTTCACGCAACAACCACCGGGCCCGGCGCAACTCATCGGGGAGCCGGTCGAGGGACCTTTGGAGGAGGTCCAGCACATCCTGGCGGTCGACGAGCACCGACGCGGAAAGAGGCATGGTCCGTGCCGTCGACACGAGGTCGATGGCGCGCTGTAGGCAACCCTCGGCGTCGTCGCCGGGCGCGGGCGCCTCGTCCTCGAGCGCGTCGTCGAAGGACTGGTCGTTCACGCGCCGAATTTCTTCTCGAGCCGGACCGCCACCGCCTTCGGGACGAAGGCCGAGACGTCACCGCCGTAGCGGGCGACCTCGCGCAGCAGCCGTGACGCCACGAAGGACGTGGTGGAGCTGGTCGGGATGAACAACGTGTCGATGCCCGACAGCTGACGGTTCATCTGGGCCATCTGCAGCTCGTTCTCGAAATCCGACACGGCGCGCAGGCCTCGGATGATCGCGGTGGCGCCGATATCGCGCGCCACGTTCACGACCAAGGTGGCCACCGACACCATCTCCACGTTGTCGAGATGGCCGAGGGAGTCGCGCAGCATCTCCTCCCGCTCGTCCAGGTTGAACAGCGGCTCGGCCTTCTGGGGGTTGCGCAGGGTGGCCACGACCACCTTGTCGAACAGCTGCCCGGCCCGTTCCACCACCTCGAGGTGGCCGTTGTGGAACGGGTCGAACGAGCCTGGGAAGAGGGCGACGGTCACCGGGTGCCTTTCTCATGGGCTCCGAGGGATCGGACCACGGTCACGAGCGTACCGCCGTACCGCTTGTTCCTGATTACCTCCCACCCCGGGGGCACCACCAGGGGACGGCGGGACTCGAGGACGGCCAACGAGGCGTGGAGTCGGCTGAGCAGGCCGTCCCAGGAGGCGAACTCATACGGCGGGTCGCACAGGGCGAGGTCGAAGTCATGGGCCCGGTCGACGAAGCGCAGCACGTCCTCTCGCACCACCTTGGCCTGGTCCTCGATCCCCAACGCGTTGAGATTGCCCCGGATGGCACCGACGGCGGCCGAGGAATCGTCGACGAACACCACCGGGCCCGCTCCACGCGAGATGGCCTCGATCCCCATGGCCCCGCTCCCGGCGAACAGATCCGCGACGTGCATCTCCTCGAGGTCGACCAGGCTCCCGAGCACGTCGAAGATCGCCTCCCGGACCCGGTCCGACGTCGGGCGCGTGACCGTGCCGGCCGGGGCCCGCAGGAGCCGGCCACGACAGCTGCCGGCGATCACACGCACGGCCGCAGGTTACCGGCGCGACCGCGCCGGGCTTCGGGGCCTTCGTTCGACCCCGGCGGCGCGGTGGCCGGCCTGCCCAAGAAGGCGGGCGGGTCAGCTCTTGAGCAGGAAGGCCGCCTCGGCCTCGCCGACGAAGAGCCTGACCTCGTCGGCGAGATGTGGGGCGGCCTCGAGCGACGGGTCCTCGGCCAGGATCGACTCCGCCACGCGCCGGGCCGCCTCGACCAGGGGGCGGTCACCGCGTCGCAGCGACGCCAGCTTCAGGTCGCTGCGCCCTTTTTGGCGCGTGCCGAGGATGGCGCCCTCGCCTCGCAGCTCGAGATCGACCTCGGCGAGCTCGAAGCCGTCATTGCTGTGCTCGAGGGCCTCCAGTCGCATCGCCGCCTCGGGTGTCGAGGCGCCGGAGAAGAGGTAGCACCACGACGGTCGATCCGATCGCCCCACCCGGCCCCGCAACTGATGCAGCTGGGCGATCCCGAACCGATCCGCGTCCTCCACGACCATGACGGTGGCTTCGGGCACGTCGACGCCGACCTCGATCACCGTCGTCGCCACGAGGACCTGGATGTCGCCGCGCCGGAAGCTCTCCATCACACCCTCTTTGTCCGACGCTTTGAGCTGGCCGTGGAGGAGCCCGATGCGCAGTCCGGACAGGACCGTCGACTCGAGGCGGGCCCGCTCCTCGGTGGCGGACTTGGCCTGGATGCGCTCGGACCCGTCGACGAGCGGGCACACGACATAGACCCGGTGCCCGGCCGCCACCTCGTCGCGGACGCGCGACCACGCCGTCTTTTCGTCGGCGTCGGTGCGCGCCCATTGCGTCTGGACCGGGGAACGTCCCGCGGGAAGTTCGTCCAGCTCGGTCACGTCGAGGTCACCGAAGAAGACCATGGCGGCGGTACGGGGGATCGGGGTCGCCGTCATCACGAGCAGGTCGGGATCCGCCCCCTCCCCGTCAAAGGCTTCTCTTCCCTTGGCCCGCAGCGTGTTGCGTTGTTCGACACCGAACCGGTGCTGCTCGTCGATCACGACTACCCCGAGGCTCGAGAACCGCACCGCTTCGGTGAGCAAGGCGTGCGTGCCCACCACGATGTCGACCGAGCCGCCCCGCAGACCTTCGTGCAGCTTGGCGCGCTCGCCCGCCGGCGTGCGGTTGGTGAGCAGCGCCACCGCCAACGGCCGAGATCCCCCCAGGCGCTCGGGGTCCGGCACCACGAGCTCGGCCAGGAGCTCGCGCACACCCAGGTAGTGCTGCTCCGCCAACACCTCGGTGGGAGCCATCAACGCACCCTGGTGACCCCCTTGGACCGCCACCAGCAACGCGCTCAGGGCGACGACCGTCTTGCCCGATCCGACGTCACCTTGCAACAGGCGATGCATGGGCAGACCCTTGGCCAGATCGCCACTGATCTCGTCGATGGCGCGCCGTTGCGCCGCGGTCAGGGGGAACGGCAGCTGACCGATGAACGCGTCGACGAGGCTCGGTGCGCCCGCGGCGGGCACGACGTGGTGGCGGATGCCACGCGAGTCACGTTCCAGCACGTGGCGGCGCATGACGACCTCGAGCTGCAGTCGGAGAAGCTCGTCGAATGCCAGGCGGCGACGGGCCTGTTCCTGCTCGGGGAAGGACTGTGGTGCATGGATGGCGCCGAACGCCGCGGTCCGGTCCATGAGCTCGAGCTCGCCCCGCCAGGGGGTGGACAGCGGGTCGTAGAGCGGGCCCGCCCGGCGCAACGCCTCCCCCACCCACTCGCCGAACTCCCAGCCGGCGATACCGGTCTTCTCCGAGGTCGGATAGATGGGGACGATGCGCCCCGTCCTGTTCCCGACCAAGTCGACGACGGGATTCGTGAACTGGCGCTTGCCCCGGTAGGAGTCGAGCTTGCCGAAGAACAAGGCCTCGGTCCCCACCGGCAGCTGGCGCCCTCGCCACGCCTGGTTGAAGAACGTCACCCGCAACGCGCCTGTGCCGTCGTCGACGTCGAGCTCGACCAGAGCCCGACCCTGGCGCGTGCGGCGTGTCCGTACCGCATCCACGCGCGCCAGGACCAGGGACTCCTCCCCCATGCGCATCCCCGCCACGTCGGCTTGGCGCGTCCGGTCGATGTAGCGGCGCGGGTAGTGCGTGATGAGATCGAGCACGGTCGTGATGTCGATGGCCGACAGGGCCTCGGCGCGCTTGTCGCCGACCTTGTGGACTTCGCGCACCGGGATCTCGGCCAGGCGGGTGAGCATCCGACCCTCGGGCTGGTCACCGTCGGACGCGTCCTGCGTGGGGCTCACTCGATGCTGACGAGGAACGCGTAGAGCGGCTGCCCGCCGTGGTGGACCTCCACGGCCACGTCGGGGCGGTGCTCGGCCAGCCACTCCGTCACACGGCGGGTCTCGCCCGCCCCCGACCCCTCCCCCTCGATCAAGGTCACGAGCTCGTGGTCGTCGTGCAGGAGCTTGCCGAGCAGCCCGCAGGTGGCCTCGGCCACAGAGTCGCCCACGACCTCGACCCCGTCACGTGACAGGCCCATCCAGTCGCCGGTGTGAATGGGCCCGGCCGGTCCCGTGGCGTCGCGCACCGCGCGCGTGACCTCGCCGGCGACCACACGGCGAGCCGACTCCGCCATCGACGCGGCGTTGTCTGCCGCACCCGCCTCGGGGTCGTACTCGAGCAGGGCGGCAAACCCTTCGACGATCCCGCTGGTCGGCACGACGCGCACCGTCTTGGTGGAGAGCTCGCACACCTGCATCGCGACGGGACGGATGTTGTCGTTGTTCGGGAGCAAGACAACCTCTTCGGATGGAACGGACTCGACGACCTCGAGGATCTGCGCCGTCGAGGGGTTCATCGACTGACCGCCGGCCACGAAGTAGTGCACACCGAGAGACCGGAAGATCCGGCCGATCCCCTCGCCGTTGGCCACCGCCACCACCGCCGTGCGCGGCGGCGGCTCGGTGTCGAGGGCGACACCGGGGGGCAGCCCGGCGCCCTCTCGCACCCAGCGCTCCTCCTCGACCTGGTCGGCGAGGTCGGTGACCCTGATGTCGCGCGGCCGGCCCGCGTCGAGCGCAGCCTCGATCGAGGCGCCGACATCGTTGGTGTGGATGTGGCAGTTCCACAGGCCCTCTCCACCCACGACGACGATGGAGTCCCCGATGCCCGCCCACACCTCCTTGAAGGCCCGCATGGTGTGATCGGGGGCCTCGAGGAAGTACATGACCTCGTAGCGCAGATCGCTCCCGGCCTCGGGCTCTTCGACCTCCGAACCCGCCTGGGGCAGGGCATCGGATGCACCGGCGTACGCCGGCGCCGTGACCACCGGCGCCGGCGGCAGGGGTCGCCCGTCGACGACGGCCAGGAACGAGTCGAGCAACAGGAGATAGCCCGACCCGCCCGCGTCGACCACGCCGGCTTGGGCGAGGACGGGGAGCTGCTCGGGGGTCCGGGCCAAGGCCTCGGCCGCGGCTCGATGCGACGCGTCCAGCACGTCGACCAGAGAGGCCCCGCCAAGCGCACGCTGCTCGGCTCCCTCGGCGGCGGCCCGGGCCACGGTCAGGATGGTCCCTTCGACCGGTCGCAGGACCGCCTGGCGCGCCGCATCACTGGCGGCCGCCAGGCCCCGGGCCAGATCCGAGCCATCGCAGTCCGCGGCTCCCTCGGCGAGCACACCGGTGAGCCCACGGAGCAGCTGGCACAAGATCACCCCCGAGTTCCCGCGTGCGCCCATGAGCGATCCGTGGGCAACGGCCCGACACACCGCGGTCATCTGCTCGGGGCTGGCGCTCGCTCCATCCTCGGTGATCGTCGTCGGTGGTTGTGACGGTTCGAGATGCTCGAACCCCTCGACGGTGGCGAGCTCGGCCACCACGGATTCGACGGTGAGCGCCATGTTGGTGCCCGTGTCGCCGTCGGGCACCGGGTACACGTTCAGGGCGTTGAGCGCCTCCTGATGGAGTCGAAGGACTTGCCCGTAGGTCGCCATGGTCGCTGCGAGGTGGGCCGCCCCGAGCCTGCTTACTGACTCCATGGCCGTGGATGCTAATCTTTGCGCCCGTCCGAATTACCTCTTCGAGGAGTGTCCGCGTCGTGGCTGCCGTTTGCGAAGTATGTGGCAAGCACCCCTCCTTCGGGATGAACCTCAGCCACTCCCACCGTCGCACCAAGAGGCGCTGGGACCCCAACATCCAGCGGATCCGGGCCATGGTGAACGGCTCACCGCGTCGCCTCCACGTCTGCACCTCCTGCATCCGCGCCGGCAAGGTCACCAAGCGACCCCGCCGGCCCAGCACCCAGCCCTCCTGAGGACCTTTTCGTTCTCGCGCTGGTCGGGCTGAAACCCACCGGGACGGCCGGCGCCCTGGCGCTGAACCCCGGCAGCCCAGGCAGCGCGGGGTCGGGGTGTTTCTCGGATTAGGGGCTTTCGCCCCTGGAGTCCTTCCGGACCTCAATTGATGCTGGCGCGGTGGAGATTGCGCCCGGCGAGCCCGCCCCACCAGAACCGGACCGCGCCCTGTTGGCGCCATCGGCTGCACCGGGGTCCAAGCGACTCGGCGCCGCGCTTGCCCAGGCGGTCTGTGTCGCCGATCGGACCGCGTCCTTGGCGTCGCGCCGGGCAGCCGGGAGAGAGCGGTCCCGTCTGCGGCGGCCCGTTTCGAACCAGGACCACACCAGCTGGCATCTCCCGAAAGGACCTCGCCCATGACCCCCGGTTCACTGCTGGCTGCGTTGGGCAATCTGAACAGCCCCGGTCGTTACCTGCACTGGTCGGTCTTCACCGTCTCAGAAGCCAATCTGGTCCTCATCGCCGTGATGGTCGTGATCTTCGGTGCCGCGCTCCTCATCCCCTTCCCCGGTCGCACCCGAGACAGCGCATCCCCGTCGGAGGAAACCCCCGACGGCGGTGCCGGGGACTCCGGTGTCCACTCGGGACCTGCGGCGGGCGATGCCGGGGACGACGCCGACGCCGCCATGTGGACGTCGCGGCTCCGTCGCCGGGCCCTGGGTGTCCTCCCTCCGCGCAAGCTGCTCCCCGACCGGCAACCCGCCTATGTGGCGTCGTGGGTCTATGTGTTCGGCGTCGCCACGGTCGCCGCCCTCGCCCTGGTGATCGTGTCGGGCTTCGTGATCGCGCTCGGGGGCACCGACTGGTGGCACACCGATCCGGTCGGCCACTTCTTCAACAGCCTCCACCTGTGGAGCGTCGAGGCGTTCATGGCCTTCATGGTCATCCATCTGTGGGGCAAGTTCTGGATGGCGGCCTGGCGGGGTCGTCGCGCCCTCACGTGGGTCACCGGCGTCGTGGCCTTCGTTGCGTCGGTGGTCGAATGCTTCACCGGCTATCTCTCCCAACAGAACTTCGACTCCCAGTGGATCTCCACCAGCGGCAAGGACGCGTTCAACGCGGTGGGCGTGGGCGCTTTCTTCAACCTCATGAACGTGGGCCAGATGTTGCTCTGGCACGTCGTGCTGATCCCGGTGGTGCTCGTCGCCATCGTGGGGGCCCACATCCTGGCCGTACGGGTGCGAGGCGTCGTCCACCCCCTTCCCACCGTCCGCCCCCATGGGCGCAGCGCCCGCCGGGAGGCCGCCGCCTCGGACCGAGCTGAATGGCGGGGCCCGACACGCCGCTACGACATCCTCAAGGAAGCCACCGTGGCCACCGTCGTCGCTCTGGTGCTGGTCGTCGCCCTGGCCAGCCTCCTCTCCTCGCCCGACGTCCCTCCGGTCACGGTCGCGTCATGGGCCAAGATCGCCCCGGCCGACTTCGTCGCCACCGCCGCGAGCGAGCTCGCCGGCACCAGTGAGACGGCCACCTACGGGCCGCCGTACAACCACACCCCGGGCGCCGTCCAGAGCCTCCTCTTTGCCCCGGCGTCGATCGCCGGGGTCCGTCAACCCATCGACGCGGCGGAGACCTTCGTCCTCGGCCCGCTCGCCAAGGTCGCACCCACCGATCCGCCCCTCGGCGCCGCGCTCGACCGGTACCAAGGCGCCACCGCTTCGACCCGGAGCGCGTGGGACGCCGCCTATCTCAAAGCGGTCACCCACGTGACGTTCCACAACGGCACCCCGGTGGTGCCGGGCGCCGCCGACGGTCCCGTGCCGATCATGCTCGCCTCGGAATTCACCCTGGCCCGCAGCGGGGCCATCGACGGGGATCTCCTGGCCAACCACGACTTCTACGGCACCGACTTCACCAAGCCTCTCCTGTTCCTCGAAGACGGCCAGTACTTCAGTGACGTCGCCACCGCCCAGCACCTCACGGGCACCCAATGGGGCGTCATGAACGAGACAGGCAGCTATCCCGGCCAACCGTGGCTCTGGCTCTACACGCTGTGGTACCAGGTGCCCGGCTTCGACAACTCCGCCAACGTCGACCTCATCGCTATCTACCTGACTGGCGCAGCGACCATCCTCCTCCTCGCCGTGCCGTTCCTCCCGGGACTGCGCGACATCCCCCGCCTCGTCCCCGTCCACCGGCTCATCTGGCGCAACTGGAACCGCAAGCCCGAGCATCCGGCGGACGGGCCCACGGCGGGCGACCCTCCGACAAGCGAGCCCTCGGCAACGTCGGGGGTGGTGGGGGTCGATCCGGCGACGGCTGCCGATTCGAACGGGCTGCAGAGCCCCACACCCACCTCGGCCCGCTGAGGGTGGCGGCGGCTCGCGCCAGCGCCAACCCGGGTGAGCCCGACGCGGCCGTGGCGACACAGGAGCGGTCCTCGAGGTCAGGACGAGGTCCGGTGACCCAGGTCCTCCTCGCCGACGGGGCCACCGTGGTGGTGCGGACGATCCGTTCCGACGACGACGCCGCGCTGCGCGCCTTTCACGCCAGGCTGTCACCCGAGAGCATCGTGCTGCGCTTCTTCGGCCCGCACCCCCGGTTGTCAGATGCAGAGGTGGAGCGGTTCACGCGCGTGGACGGCGTCGACCGCCTGGCCCTCGTAGCCGAGGACGCGTCGGGGATCGTGGCGGTGGCCCGCTTCGACCGACCACCGGGCTGTGACGAGGCCGAAGTGGCCTTCGTCGTCGGGGACGCATTGCAAGGCCATGGGCTCGGCTCTCTCCTGTTGCAGCGCCTGGCGGACGAGGCTCGGTCCCGAGGCATCCGGTGGTTCGTGGCCGACACCCTTTCGGAGAACTACCGCATGCTCAACGTCTTTCGCGACGCGGGGTTCCCCCGGACCTTCACACGGGCCTCGGAGGTCATGCGCGTCGTCATGGACATCGG
>Ga0182024_10000883_pt1 | contig 77491 bp, 73 predicted proteins | sample P32metaG_FD_120480 | JGI IMG/M metagenome (GOLD analysis project Ga0182024, IMG submission 120480) | Permafrost microbial communities from Stordalen Mire, Sweden - P3-2 metaG (Illumina Assembly) | ecosystem: Environmental > Terrestrial > Soil > Wetlands > Permafrost | place: Sweden: Stordalen...
AAGCAGCACGGGGTTGATCGTACACCGGATGTGGCGTGGAAACAACGTGGCCCTGCAAAACCTGGACCCCGACCAACGCACCACGCGAAGCGTCCGCCGCGTCAGCGGCTTACTTGAAACGCCGATCACGGAAATCGGACAGCGCACGCTCAGGTCCGGGCGGCGGCAAGGCGGGCACGCCCGCGCCGCTTCACCTCCTCGGCAAGCTCGCGCATAGACTCCTGAGTGACTATGCGCCCTTCGCCGCGGGCGAGGGACGCTTCCGCTTCGTCAACACCAGCAAGGATTTCCGCGCGCGTTCGCTCGCGCTCCTCCCACAAGGCTAGCGCTTCCATCACGGCATCTTCCTCGCGCTGCAGCCGTCCGCTCTCGATAGCCTGGCGGACAAATGCCTTCTGGTCGGGGGTGAGCTGCACTTCCATCAGCTTCAGGCTAAGAATGGCAGTACCGGCTGTCAAGCACGGCTACCATGTCTGCACTCGATAGATCGTGCGGGCGCGCCGGATCCACATCGGTGCCGGACCGCGGCACTTTTGGTATGATCACTTCCAAACCTGCATCGTTAGGAGGGTTCATGCGTACACGGATGCTGCCCGGCATTATCCCGCTTCTCGTCATCTTGACGGCTGGCGCTGCCGACGCGCCCATCACCAAAAATCCGATTCCGGAACCGATCGTCAAGCGCGGCCTGGCCGTCGAGGTCAAGGATCTCGTACGCTTGCCCGATACGCGCGGGCTTCGTCCGGCAGATAAGGACGTTGCGCCGGAGGCCTGGGCGCGGGTGAGTTACGTGCGCGATCTTCCCGATGGACGCCGCTTCGCGAACGACTCGCGCGGGTTTCTGTATCTGATCGACGCGAACAATCAGCCGCACGTGTATGCGGATGTGGGCACGGCCTTCCCCAACGCCGTCTATGGGCGTCTGGAAAGCGGCTTCATCGGCTTCGTCTTTCACCCGGAGTTTGCGACCAACGGGCTCTTCTACACGGTGCACAGCGAGATCGGTCCGGGGAATCCGAAAACACCGGATTTCATTCCGTTCGGGTATGGCTTGAAGGACGTGACCTACCACAATGTGATCACGGAGTGGCACGCGACGAACCCTGCGGCTAACACGTTTGAAGGCACGCGGCGTGAAATCCTGCGCACGGCCCACGTGGTCGCTAACCTTACGCATCCGATGGGCGCCGTGGAATTCAACCCGACGGCCAAGCGTGGCGATCCCGATTACGGCTTGCTCTACACCAGCGGCAGCGATTATGGGTTCAGCAACGGCGGCGGACCGAACGCCAGCAACCCCGCCCAGACGCAGCGGCTCGATTCGGTCATCGGCGCCATTCTACGCATCGATCCGCGCAGCCCGTCGGTGACGCACGGGCGGAAAGGGCTCGGCGATTACACGATTCCAATGGCGAATAAATTCGCGGCGAATGGCCCCCCGGTGCTGGGCGAAATCTATGCCTACGGTTTCCGTAACGCCCACCGGCTTTCCTGGGACACGGACGGCACGATGTTCGCCTCCGACATTGGGATGGACCAAATCGAAGAGATCAACATCGTTCGCAATGGCGAGAATTACGGCTGGATGAAGCGCGAGGGCTACTTCGAGAACGGAAGGGCACGTGGCGGCGAGCTGAACCAGCTATATCCGCTTCCGCCGGAGATTTTGGATGGGCGAGTGAAGGACGGATTTACCTACCCCGTTTTGGTTTACGATCACGACGAGGGGCGGTCGGTAAGCGATGGCTTCGCCTATCATGGGCGCATTGCCGCACTGCGGGGTAAGTTCGTGTTCGGCGACATCTTGGCGGGACGCGTGTTTGCCTCCGACCTTGCCGCCATGAAAAAAGCCGACGATGGCATCCCGCAGACGGTCGCGCCGATTGAAGAGGTCCAGCTCTATGTGCGCGATGCCAGTGGCAAACGTGTGGATGTGTCGTTTCGCGAACTGATCGACAAAGCCATGGGCAAAGCCATGCCCAGAGCCGATCTGCACATCAGCCGCAGCCGCGACGGCGAGTTGTTCCTCACCTCCCGGCAGGACGGCATGATCCGCATGCTCGTTCCCGACGATGCCGGCGCTGGGACCGCGTCCGCGAAGCGGTAGTTCGGCGTTAGAACACGCCTCCCGGCGCAGAAAAGGCGAAGTTGTTGGTATTGGCCGTGTAAGTCGTATGCGTTCCTTCGCTGCCGCCCCACGCATAATAGACCTTGAACACAGGCAGGCTACCCACTTGCACGATCATCCTGCCCCAAAGCTGTGGCGCATGTGGGCAATATCGATATCGGAGCGCTGCTCGGCCACACGGCCCACGTCGTAAAAGCCCAGGGCCGCGATCGGTCCCCCAGATGGTGCGCCGGTATTCTGCCTGAAACGCCACCACGTTGGGCGCCCGAAACCGGTAGTCGCGATAGCTGCGCAACACATCCACATTGTTGATGTCGGTGCCGCCTAAGGTGGGTTGCAGATAAAACGGCATGCTATTGCCCGCCGGGGCATAGGCTTCGATAAAACGGGCGGTGAACGAGATGAGGTCTGGTCTTCACTGGGCTTTCCAGTGGCCGCCAATATCTGAAGTCCTCCGGCGGTGACAGCACGCGGCGCGCGCCGATCCTACGTGTGCTTCGCCACCCAGATCAAAAGCCCGAACACCACAATCGGAATCATCGCCAGCATCGCGTAGAACGCCAGCTTCCGCGGCCAGGCGGACCGCCGCTTCTTCCATTCCAGCAGCTCCGGGCGTTCGGCGGCGCCCACCTGATCCTGATGTTCCAGGTCCCACGCGAATTCGCGCGCCGTGGGGTAACGGTTCTTCGGATCGCGCTCCAGGGCCCGGTAGATGATCTCCTGAAGCTGCGGCGAAATACTGGCGTCGACCTGGCGCGGCGGAACGGGATGGTTCAGCAGCCGCTCGTTCATGATGGCGAAGGCGTTGGGACCCTGGAACGGCGTTGTCCCGGTGAGCATTTCGTAGAGCATCACGCCCAGCGCGTAAATGTCGCTGCGGCCATCGCCGCGCTTGCCCTTCACCTGCTCGGGTGAGATGTAGTCGGGCGTGCCCATCACCTGCGAAAGCTTGGCGAAGGTGAGGCGGCGCGATCCTTCATGCCCGGCAATGCCGAAGTCGATCAGCTTGGTGTTGTCCTGCTCATCCACCATGATGTTTTCGGGCTTCAGGTCGCGGTGCACAACGCCATTTTTGTGGACGTACTCGAGCGCGTCGCAAACGCGCAGCGCAATCTTCACGGCGCGCTCGGTAGGCAACTTCTTATTCACGCCCATAATCTCGCGCAGCAGGCGGCCCTCCACCCACTCCATGACCATGTACACCTGAGTGTGACCCTCGTCCGGAAAAACCTTCATCACGCCCGGGTGATTGAGCTTCTGGCCAATTTCCTTCTCCCGTATGAAGCGGTCGTAGAGCACAATGTCCGCTTCCATCTCGGGGTGGGGGATTTTGATTGCGACCGTCTTGCCATTGCGCAGATCGGTGGCGCGAAATATCGAAGCCATGCCGCTGCGGGCGACCAGGTTTTCAATCCGGTAGTGATCCAGCGTTTCGCCGGGACGGAACGAAGCCATGCGGAGGAAAATCCAGCGGCTCTTCAGCGAAGCCTATATGGCCTGCCTCGGTACATGCCCACCCGTTCGACGGCACGCACACGAATTAACTGGACGCTTATATTGTCGTTGCCGTCGCGCTCATTTGCAAGAGCTACGAGCCCGGCGGCCGCTTCGTCGAGCTTGGCGCGAGGAGTTACGAGGTTGGCAATGTCGGAAGGTTCCAGGGAACCATGCAGACCGTCGGAGCAAAGCAGTAGCACGTCATCGGTAAAAATCTGGTGATCGGATGTTTCCACGCCGACAAACATGTCGTTGCCGAGGGAACGGCTCAATAAATGGCGGCGATCCGATTCCGCCGCCTCCTTTGCCGAGAGAATTCCCAGGCGGATCTGATCGTTGACCACGGTGTGATCGCGGGTGAGCAGCGTGGCCTGGCCGCGGCGCACCAGGTAGCAGCGGGAATCGCCCACATGCGCAATGGCCGCGCGGTCGTAGCGCAAGGCGCAGGCAACCATGGTGGTGGCCATGGCGACACCGCCGGGGCTGGCGGCGCGGCCCGTCTCGTACACCTGAAGATTGGCGGCTTGTATCAGGCGCTGCAGCAACGAAGGATGCGGTTCGGTGGCCACGGCGTTCCTGAAACCGGCCAGCAGGGTTTCGATCGCGATGCGGGACGCCACCTCGCCCTTGTCGTGTCCGCCCACGCCATCGGCCACCGCGAAAAGCCAGCCGTGGGTGTGCGCTTGTGTGGGGGAGTGGGGGAGGAACTGGCCGAGATAGTCTTCGTTGTGGCCGCGCACACGTCCCGGGTCGGAGATCTGAGCGAACTCCACATCGAGCCCGGAACTGTGCGGCTGGACGTTGCCGCCGGGAACACTACCCACGGTATTGATCAATAACCCTCGATGGCTGGCCATCGTAGTTCCCTGGAAAAAAACGGGCGGGTCGCACCCCGATGGTACGGCCCGCCCCAGCTTGTCTGCTCAAAGCTCTTATCCCAAGGCCTCCTTCGGGCGGCTCTCGACGATGGTCGTCCGGCCGGTCTGCTTGGAGGTGCGCAGGAAGTAGATGCCGCCGTAAACCAACCACACGGCCGCAATTCCCAAAGCGGTAAACGGTTCCAGCTTGGTGCCGATCCCCATGAACGGCAACACCAGGTAAGCTGCCATGCAAGCGAGGTTGGCCAGCAGGCCGAAAATAGGGATAAACAGGTGACGGATTGGCTTGAAGTTCGGATGGTTGTGATACCCGACCAGACAGACAATGCAGCTCAGCATGTACAGCAGGAAGGTGCCGAAGTTCGAGGCCAGTGCGATGGTGAGCGATGAATTGGGCAGCGCCGCCATCGCGTCATGCGACAAGTAGCCGGTGCTCGACCAGAAGCCTTGCGGCAAAGCCTTGATGGTTGCATCGGTCAAAGCGCCGGAATCGCCGAACAGGTTGATTACCGTCAAGCAACCGAAAAAGGCGGCGACAGTGGCCAGCGTCCAGATGGCCCGGTGAGGTGTCAGGTTCTCTTTGTGGAGCAGTCCCATGGAATCCGGCAATTCCGAGTCCTTGCCCATGGCATAAGTCACGCGCGCTCCGGTATTCATGCAGGAAAGCGTGGTGCCGATGATCGCCAGGAAGACGGTGAACGCCTCGATCAGCATGAAAGTTCGGCCATTGCCAGGACCTAGGAGGGCGTTGCCGACCATGATCATCATGTCGCCTATGGGAGCGGCCGAACCGGTTGCGGTGGTCATGGGATATCCGCTACTAAGGAGATAGTTCGCCGCGAAATACTCGATCAGGTAGCAAAAAACCCCCTGCACCAGCAGCGAGATGATTACCGCCTTCGGGATGTCGCGCTTGGCGTTCCTGGCTTCACCACCCATGGACGTCACCGATTCGAATCCCACTAGAATCAGGATGGCGACGGTTGCTTGAACGAACATCCAACCGAAGTTGTGTACTCCCACTACCGAGCTGGCGGTGGGGTGTGAGAGGAAGTTGCCCTTCTCGTCTTTCTCGGGATATGCGATCTGGAACGGCACCGGCTTGCCGGCGGCGTCCAGCATCGGCTTCGGTACGCCAGCGGCGTCGCGGACGATCACGTCGGTAGACTGGCCGTTGACCACTTGCTTCGTCGTGGCGAACTGATACGTGTAAGCGTCGCCCGACGTGGAATCGAACTGCCAGGCCACGCTTCCCGGCGGGTGGTTCATGCGGTAGCCGAGAGCGAGCACCGAGAAGACCAGCAGCGCCGTGATCTGAATGACGTTGATCGCGATGTTGACCGAGGTGGCGCCCTGAACGCCGCGGTGGGCGATATAGGCGATGCCGAAGGAGAAGATGATGGCGATGGCCATCATAAACATCGGCCCGGGGTTCGACGCACTCATGAAGTTGGGCCAGAGCGTTCCCACGAGATAGCCGCAGAAAACTCCCATGACGCCCACCATCCAGCCCGGATAGATCCAGTAATACAGGTGTGAGCCCCATCCGACGATGAATTTCGCGAGGCGAGCATAGGGCCAAGCCTTCTCGTGGTTAAGGAACGACTGTTCAGCGAAGTAGTACGAGCTGCCGGTGCCCGGATATAGCTTCGACAGTTCCGCGTAGCAGACCGCCGTGGCCAGGCACAGAAGCACCGCGAACAAGATGCCGATCCACATTGAGGGCGCCGTGTTGCCTTCCGCCCCCTGAGCTACGAAAGTCAGCCAAAGGAAGGCGCCCGGTGCGATCAGCGCCATTGCATTCATGGTCAAGCCGGTTAAACCCAAAGTGGGTTTCATTTCGGGAGCGGTGTTGTCCGCCATTAGTCTCTCTCCTTGTCGATGGATGGGGGCGGCCTGGGCTTGGGCCAAGAAGCGGACGGATCGTGGTCCGGCTTTCATTTATACTGCCTGCTCGCAACCCAAAAGTGAAACGGAAATTTCTTATTGCGGAAATAAGCGTTTTGTATGCATCGAGGCGTATTCACGCTATAAAAAGAATCGATGGGATGAAGGCGGAGGCCGCGCGCGAGTGTGTTATGGTTAGCGCGTAGCGGATATCGATTCATGAAGATAGCGGGATTCTTGCTGCTTCTGGCTGGCTGGCTGCTGGTGCTTTCGGCGGTGGTGCTGCTACCTGCCGGCGGCGCGCGGTCGGCTTTTGTGCTGACCGGAATGGCGGTTGAGGGCCTGGCGCTGGTGCTGGTGTTTCGATCTCACCGGATTCTGTACCGGAGCCACCAGTGACGATTCCCGTACTATCGGAGACCGGCGTGGCGTTCGTCATGCTTTCCATCCTCCTGATCCCCCTGGCGATTGCCGGCTTGGCGCTCATCAATACCGGCTTGGGCCGCTCGCGCAATGCCGGGCACATGATGATGTCGTGCCTCTGCGTGATCGGGGTGGCCGCGGGAACGTACTTCATTTGCGGGTTCGCCTGGCAAGGTGTGATCGGCGGTCCGGCTCACATCGTGCGGTTGGGCGGCAAGGATTGGAACTGGCTGGCAGCGCAGCCGGCCTTCTTCCGCGGCGTAGAGATGAACGGCTCACCGGCATCGCTGGCAGTGTGGATGCAAATGCTTTCGGTGGTGCTGGCGGCGCTGATCCCGATGGGTGGCGCGGCCGAGCGGTGGCGGCTGGGGTCCATGTGCGCTTCGGCGGCATTGCTGGCGGGGATCACGTATCCTTTATTTGCGCATTGGGTGTGGGGTGGCGGCTGGCTGGCGCAATTGGGCGTCAACTACGGCTTGGGACATGGCTTTGTGGATGCAGGCGGGTCGGCCACCATACAGGTGGTCGGCGGATTGACGGCTCTGGCCATGGCGTGGATTATGGGGCCGCGCCGCGGCAAGTACACCGCCGATGGCATGCCCACCGCGATTCCCGGTCATCACGCCGTGTTCGTGCTCTTCGGTTGCCTGATGGCATGGGCCGGATGGCTGGGCTTGAATTCGGCAGGAGCGGCGTTGTTCAGCGGCATGGAGCCGCGCCGCGCCGTGCTGGTCGCGGTGAACACCACGCTCGCCGCCGGCTCCGCCGCATTGATGACCGCGCTCGTGACCCGTGTCCGCTTCGGCAAACCCGATGGTTCGCTGACGGCCAATGGGTGGGTCGCCGGACTCGCTGCCAGCAGCGCAGGGTGCGCTTTTGTCCCACCCGCGGCGGCGGTGCTGATCGGTCTGATTGCCGGGTTGTTGGTTCCGTTTGCCATCGAGACCCTGGAACTACGTTTGAGCATCGACGACCCCGGCGGCGCCATCTCGGTGCATGCCATCGGCGGGCTCTGGGGGATTCTGGCGCTCGGTCTGTTCGAGAAGTTTCCCGCGCCGGTACTGAACACCGCGGACGACCTCGCGCGTCTTACTTCGCTCAGCGGTGTGGGGCAGGGGCTGGCGCAATTGATTGGTGTGGCTACTCTGATCGGATTCGTCCTGCCGCTGACGTACAGTTTTAACTGGCTGCTCAACCGCTTCCTGCCGCAGCGCGTGGCTCCGGAGGGCGAACGTCAAGGCTTGGACCTCTATGAGCTCGGCGCCGGCGCGTATCCGGAATTCATGACCCACACGGATGAGTTCTTTCAGCGGTAACCCCCAAACTACTCTTCGTAGCACAGGCATCCCTGCCTGTGTCAGGTTTGCGCTGCACTCTTCATTACTGCAAGACTGTCGCTGACGCCAGCGATCCGACGGTATTCTGCCCCGGCGTGATCAGGCTGGTTCCGGGATTGGTGTCGATCATCGCACCGCCTGTGGTCACGCTCCAAGCTGTAGTGTTGTCAGATATCAGGCAGTTCTTAAACGACAGCGTCCCACTGTTGGCAGCCTCCAGGCCGACGCCATTGAACGTGGCGCCGTCATTATCCAGCGCCACCGTGCCGCCATTCGCCCAGAACCCCACGGGGTTGTAATGCGCCGAGGAGTCCGCGACGCTCATGTTTCCAGAAACAGAGATCGCGCCGGCGAGTGCGTTGTTATCGAACTCGGTGTTATGCACGTAGGCGTTAGCAGAAGCGTTGTTCAACAAAAGGCCGGCCTGACCCGAGTCATTTATTTTGGAATCGTAGATGGCCAGGTTACCGGCCGCCGTGAATTCGATGCCGTTGCTTGCGAAATCTTGGATCTGCACGTTGTATAGGCGTAGAAAACCCACGCTCTGTACCAGAATTCCGTCGTTGCCAGTGCCGCCTCCAATCAGGTTGAGTCCGGTGATGGTCACGTTTCCGGCAGTGTTGATGGTGAGCGCGTTGCCAGAGGTCGCGGTGATCGAGGCGTCAACTCCAGTGGCAGTAATGACCACTGGTTGAAAGATGGTGACAGGCCCATAACCGCCGGAATCGACGATCACGATTTCTCCTCCCGGGTTCGTCACCGCGAGGGCCTGGGCGAGCGTGCGGCACTGGCTGTTCGCCGTGCAGTTGTTGGCATCGCTGCCAGTGGTAGACACGAAGCTCCGGTTGTTCTGCGGTGACGTAACCGTCTGTCCCATGCTGTTGCTGGATCCCAAGAAGGTCCCGTCACCGCTGTAAACTGCGGTGACCGTGAAAGCCCCTGCTGCCAGGCCCGAGGTTGTGAACTGCGCCTGGCCGCCGCTGATGGCGACTGGCGCGCCCAGCGCGGCGCCATTGCGGGAGAAAGTGACGGTGCCGGTGGCTCCTGCGGTAACGGTGGCTGTGAATGTAACGGGCTGGCCATACATGGCCGGATTCGCGGACGTGCTCAGCGTGATGCTGCTGGGCGTTCCCGCGCAGCCGCTGAAGTTGACCACGGAAATTGGAACGGAGACATCCTTGAACCGCGGAACGTAAATGCCGTTGGGTGTGGCGTCATCGGAGATCGGCCCCATCGAGACATTCACTTGGATCTGCGCCGCGGCAACCGGAAGCGAGACGGGTCCGGCATATGCGACGTAGAAGGGCAGGTCGATGGTGTCGACGGTGAACCAGTTCACGCCATTCTGGATCGCCGTGACTTCGTACGTGTAGATCATGCCCGGCGTGAAGTAGGTGTTCAGGGTGGAGAGCGGTCCCAACGGAGTGTAGTCGAGCGATGCGCCATTTGAGTCGGCCGAAACCAGGCGCACGCGGCTGTCGGTGAGTCCCTTTCCGTTTTCGTACACGGGCGCGTTGATTTGTACACCCGCCGGAATCCCGGAGAAACGCACCAGGAAGCGCGTTGCCGACGTTGCCAGGCCTGCGGTGTTGAGGCCACCCGTAGTGGGAAAGGCCGGGTTGTAGAAGCCAGTCTCGCTGAGGTAGATGGTTCCCGGGATGTTCTGAGCTACTGGCACCGGTCGGGTAGTCACATCCGGCGCGAATGCGGCTCCGGGAGCGGTGGGGTCCGTGAGCAGTTTGAACGCGCTGGCGAAGTTGTTAGCCTCCCCAAGTTGGACCACGAAAGAGACGCCATCCGGAGCGGTGGGGCTTGACGGATTGACTGCCAGAGGTTGGTTCACAGGGCCGCAAGCGTTGATACTGACGCCTCCATTCGGAACCGGCGCGCTTAAGTCGGGCGTGAGAGCTTGAGTGGCAAATGCGTCCACTACGAATCCCACAATTGCTTGTTCATTAGTTATTGCGAGTGTCGATGCGGCAACGATCGCCTGTACAACAGCTGGGCTGGATAAAGCAGTCGCATCGATACGGAGGCCGGTGATGCGAAGCACGAAGACGGTTGAAGGCGGGGAATTGAACGGAATATTGCGGAAAGTCACTTGATTTGGTCCGCTGACTTCACCTTGGAAGACATTGGCGTTGGGCGGGCAACCCACCGTCCGATTGGAGGCCGCATCGCAAACAATCTGAGAAACAGGGGAGCCGGAATTCCCGCTGCCCGGATCATTCAATAGCAGGAGGGCTTCGCTGGCAGGTGGCGAGTCCTGCGTGAGAGCACGGCTCGTCACAGTCGTGTTGGGGACCATTACCACTACATCCGTTGTGCCCGTCCCCGTGCAAGTAAGGAGTAAATCACCAACCAGCTCGGTACGACCCTCGGAGCGAAGCGTTGGGGTATTGGTAGTATTGGCAGAGCAATTGCCCGATGCCGCAGGGAAGGCCACAGGCGCGGAGGTGCTGCCATTGAAATTGGCATCGCCAGAATAGACCGCAGTCACAGTGGCAGCCTGGAGCGGTACGTCCAGGGTGGCGACAAAACTCGACCCGGTGGACTGTAACGTCGCGGACGAGCCCAGGACTCCGTTCAATCCGGTGAAGTGTACGGTCCCGGTCGGACTCCCGGACGCTGGGCTATTTACAGTGATGGTAGCAGTTAGCATCTGAAGTACCCCTGCGCTCGATATGCTCAGAGCCGCAGATGTGTTTGCCTTGACCACGGTGAAGCTGAGTGGGACCGCCGTCGATGCGGTGACTGCCACTGACCGTTACAGCACTTCCCACCGAAGCATTGTCCACAGAGAACTGGACGCTGCCGGTAGCTCCCGTTGGGACCGCTGCAGTAAAAGTGACCGCTTGCCCGAAGTAACCGGGATTTGCAGATGAAGTTATGCTGACCGTGGGTGTCTGGGTGGGACACGCCATGACATTGGCGACCACCTGAGGAGCCGAGACGTTCTGGAAACGCGGGATCGGAGCTCCCGTGTCGTCGGCAGTAGAGATGGTCGAGAACGGAGCATACGAGATATTTGCAGTAACCTGCCCCAAGCTGGTAGGGAGTGCACCTGGACCGGGATACGCGATATAGAAAGGTAGATCGATGGTATCGATCGCATTTGGATTGACACCGTTGGCGATCTCAGTTACTTCGTAGACATACACCATGCTCGATGCGTAGTAGGTGTTCAGGCTGGAGAGCGGCCCCAGCGGAGTATAAGAGGACGAGTTCCCGTTGGTGTCGGTAGATATCAGGCGCACGCGGCTCGTAGTAAGTCCTTGGCCGCGTTCATAGACAGGTGCCTGGATCTGCATGCCAGTGGGTAGGCCCTGAAACTGCACCAGAAATCGCGTGCCCTGAGTAGCGAGACCGGCCACGTTCAGGCCGTTGGTCGCCGGAAACGCCGGGTTGTAAAAACCTGTCTCGGTCCCATAGATGGTACCGGGAATGTCTTGCGGGCCTGAAGCCGGGCGGGAATTGGCGTCCGGCGCCGGGCTGACGGGTGTCCCCATCGGCTTGAAGTCTGTTTGGTAGGTCTCGCTCAGGCGAACGACGAATGACACGCCGTCGGGAGCATTCGTACTGGTCGGATCGGCCGCTAAAGCGGGATTCACCGCGAGGCAGCCATTGAGCGCTAATGGGATGGGTCCGCTCAGGGCAGGTTTCAGCATTTGCACCGCGGGCGAGGTTTGTATGAACCCCACGATCGGCTCCGCATTGGAAATCGGCAGCTCGGAGGGATTGGAAACCGATATGTACGCCTGAACCGCCTGGCCGGGTGTAGAGGCGGCGGCATCGACGCGGAGGTTGGTGATACGGAACACGCGTGCGGCATTTGTTCCCGGCGCCAAAACCGGAACGCCAAAGAACGTGACCTGGTTTCCAGTGACCACACCTTGATAGACATTCGGCGCGTTCGGGGGCGAACTGACAGCAGTCGCGCTGTTGATGGCGGTCTGGCTTGGCGGAAGGGCCGTTGTACCGGCAGGCGAGGGGTTCACGGCGACCCCGTAGACAATGCCCGCTCCGCCGGGATTGACGTGATAGCCGTAGGCAAAACATCCCGCGAACCCTGCGGGGCCGGTATTGGGGCAAGGGATGAGGGGCGCACCCGATCCGTAATTCGGGACGGGCGGAAAGTTTGTCGTACCCGGCTCGTCGATCAACAGCAGCGCCTCCGAGAGGCCCGAATCGTTAACCAGCCGCGTTGTGATCTGGCTGGTAAGCGCCACAGCGATCGTCACTTGCGGAGCCGGTGCACCGTCGGTGAAATCGCCGCCGGTGCACGTGACGATTATGTCGCCGATCTGTTCCGTCAAGCCGCTTGCCCGCAGGTTCGGAGTTGGGAATGCATTAGCGCTGCATGTGAGGGTGGCTAGCCCCCCGCCCGGCCCTCCGCCGCCGGGCCCTATCTGTGAAAACATGGGAACAGCAATAGCAGCGGAGAGTGTCAGAACCGCGATGGGCTGAAACATGGGGGACGCCTCCGTTGGGTGTTGCACCCGCCCTTCGGCGAGCCTGTGGGCACTAGATATTCAGATAGCGCGAGGTTATATTACGCTGGGAAACACCGGCCGTCAATATGATTAGTACTTTAGCAGGCTTTTACCTTTAGCATGCGCGAGAAATCCGCCTTACTTCTTAGCCGCTCCGTCCGCAGCGCGTCGCGCCGGAGGGCGAACAGCAGGGCTTGGACCTGTATGAGCTCGGCGCCGGGGCCTATCCGGAATTCATGACTCACACGGACGAGTTTTTTCAGCGGTACGAGAAGGGGAGTGGTTAAGTGTGGCCGTTGCGGCCGCGTTCCATCGAGCGGATGAACCGGTCGAGATTTTTTTCCGTCCGAAGCTGCTGGGCGGACAGAAGGCGCATTTCTTCGCGCAGGGCAATCTGCTGCTGCCGCTGCTCGGCCTGCTGCTGACGCATTTCGACCTGCTGCTGGCGCAGCTTAATCTCCTGCTGGCGCAACTCAAATTGTGCTCCCTCCATCCGAAGAAAGTGCTGTTCATGCTTTTGATCGTTCTTGACGATCATCTTCATCCCTGCCAGGATGAGTTTGCGGATGGCCGCAATTTCGCGATCATGCTTTGTGAGATGGATTTCAACCTTGGAAGCCATAGGACGACTATAGGCTCATGATACCAACTCGCGGCCGCGCCTACTTCTTCGGCCGCTCTTCCATCATCGCCTTCAAACTGGCAATCTCGCGCTTGAGCCGGCGCTCGCGGCTCACCATCATCAGCACATACACCACCAGCACCAGCCAGGCCACAATCAAACCGTAGCTGAGGAATTCGTAGTTGCGCTGGAGCCGTGCCGCCTCGCGGACTATGTCTTCCGGCGTCGCCGCTTGGGCTAGTAAGAAGGGCAGGAATGCGTGCATGGAATTCCTCTCAGAAAGCGTGCGCCAGGCGGCGCAGCGAATCGATTTCGCGCTGCGCTTCTTCCTGCCGCAGGCGGATCATGGTCATCACCGTGCCCAGCATCAGCATCGCGAACAGGTTCCACATCATGATCATGCTCCAATCGTGCGGGAAGCTGCCCTCCGACGAGAAGAAGACCGGCCCGGGATGCTGCGTGCGGAACAGGCGGATCGACAGGTACACGATGGGCACGTCGATGAACGCGAAGATCGAAACCACCGCTGCCAGTTTCGCGCGCTGCGTAGGCTCTTCCACCGCATGCCGGATCATCAGATACGAGGCGTAGAGAATCCAGCAGACCAGCGCCGAAGTGAGCCGCACATCCCAGGCCCACCATACACCCCAGATGATGCGGGCCCAGATGGAGCCGGTGATCAGATTCCCGGCAAGGAAAGCGAGACCAACTTCGGTCACCGACACCGCCAGTGCATCGTACTTGAAATCTTTCGTCACCAGAAACAGGACGCTGGCCACAAAGGCGACCGTCGCCGAAGTCAGAGCGGTTATGGCCAAGGGGACATGGAAGAAGATGATCTTGAAGATGGCTCCTTGCGCCTCCTCGCCGGGCAGCCCGGAGATCACGTAGATGTTGCGCGCGATCAGCAGTACCGCCGCCGCGCCGAGAATGTAGAGGATCTTATCGCGCATGATTAGTCACCCCAGTTTTTCACCCCACCAGGACATGTTCTGCCAGGACCACCGAAACCGCCGTATAGATTACATTGAAGCCCAGCAGCATCTCCAGCCAAGCCACTTTGTCCCGGCCGATCGGCCTTCCTGCCATCAATTCCAGCGTCAACTGGATCGCGCTCATGAGCGCCGGCACCAGAAACGGATAAATCAGGACCGGCAGCATCACTTCCCGCAACCTTATATTGACGGTTAAGGCGCTGAAAATCGTCCCCATAATTGTGAGGGCCCAGGTGCCCAGTGCCAGCACCACCATCAATTCGCCGAATTGCGCAGTCCACCGCACATTATAGAAGATGCCGAAGACCACCAAGGAAAGCATCTCGATGGCCAGCAGCAGAACATAGTTGGCCAGCGCTTTTCCCAAAAACAAGGCGGACGGCGGAACTGGCGCGGCCACCAGCGCATCCAGGCAATCGTTGGGCAGCTCGCGCGCGAAGCTGCGATTCAGTAACAGCGTGCCCGCAAAGGCGAACACCAGCCAGAGCAGGCCCGAGGCGATCTCGCGGTTGGTATCCGGGTCCAGATCGAACGCAAAACTGAACAACAGCAGAATCACCAGCGCGAACGCGGCCGACGCGTTGATCGCTTCTTTGGTGCGAATCTCGGCGCGCAAATCTTTAGCCGCAATGACGAACACCAGGCGCGCAAAATCCATCAACCCTCGCCGTAGCGCGCGTACACCAGGCCGGGGTCGGCCACCATTTCCGGTGTGCATGGGCCCTCGAAAGCCACCGCCCCGCGATTCAAGAGCGCCACGTGCGTGGCCAGTTCGAGAGCCTCGCGCAACTGGTGTGTGGACATCACCACTGTCTTACCCTTGGCCAGTCCTTCGCGCAGCAGCCTCTGCAACACGGCGATGGCGCGATCGTCAAGCGCCGTGAAGGGTTCGTCCAGCAGTAGCACGGAAGGGTTGTGCAGGAATGCGCGCGCCACCGCCAGCCGTTGCCGCATGCCGCGCGAAAATTCACGCACCAGTCCATCGCGCACCCGTTCCAGGCCCGTCTGTTCCAGCCATTCCATGGCTGCACGGCGCGGATTGGCCAAGCCATAGAGTTTAGCGTAGAGGGTCAGGTTCTCAAGCGCCGAGAGCTCGTCGTACACCGAAATGCCATGCCCGATGAAGCCGAGATTGCGGCGCGTTTCCGTTTCGCGCGGCTCCTTGCCGAAGATGAGGATTTTGCCTTTGCCCGGCCGGTTGAAGCCGGCGATGATGCGCAGCAGCGTGGTTTTGCCCGCGCCGTTGCGCCCAATTAGGGCCAGGCAGGAACCGGGCTGCGCTTGCAACTGAATGTCGCGCAGGGCAGGGAAGTCGCCGTAATACTTCCAGACGCCCTCAACCGCGACCGCGTTCATTCGCCCTCTTGACCGGCGCGCGGTATAGCAGCACGAACCCCAACGCCAGAATGCCCAGCGCCAGCGGCAGAATCAGGTTGAGCTTGGTGTAGAGCCGCGGCATGATCTGTTGAATCTGCGGTTGACCCGCGGTCGAGTCCGAATCGGCGGCCGCGTTTTCATTGGCCGGCGCTAACGTGCCACTGAACTGCACCGAATAGTCTGTACCTTGGAGGCCGAAAATATGCGCCTGCGTGCGCGGCTCCGGACCCAGGTCGCTGAGATGGTCGCCCTTGATGGTGATGCCGTTGGGCACGATCAGGTAGGTGTTCTCATCGCCGCTCACGATTTTGCCGGTGTATGGCGTGCCCTCTTTATACGGCACGGTGTACGACATGTCGAGCCGCGTTTCACCCGGCCGGATGGCAAAGTTGATTTTGTAAATGTCGGCCTGATCGGTCTTCTGCGCCGGCGATTTTAACGGCATGCCGGCCGGGGGCGTGGCGTTCACTTCGACCTTGCTGGCCGCGGGCGGTACATAAAAGTGAATCGTCCCGCCGGCGGGATCGTTCCAAGCCGTGGTGCCCTCGTTGGCAATGATGTAGGCTTCGTTCACCACCATTTCCTGGCCTTGCGGCTGGAAGAGCAGCATGTGCTTGGAGACTTTCGCATTGCCCGGAAGCTTCGATGCGTTGTAGATATCGAGCGTGATCCCTTCGGTGGGCTGCCCGGGCGCGAGCACCTTGTTATAGGTGACGCCATCGATGGTGGCCCGCAGCAGTGTGGGCCCCTGGACCGGCTGGTTCAGCGAGAACTTGCCCTGCGCATCGGCCTTCACATCGCCGGCCGGCTCTGGCCCGGCCTGTCCCATACGCATCAGCGAAATCGTGATGCCGGCCTGCGGCTGCCCAGTGGTGCGGTTGATCACCGTGCCGCTTACCGCCGCCAGGGCGGGCATGGTGCAAAGGAATAAGACCCAAGAGTTTTTCATAAGCAAGCACCTCTCCCTTTGGTCACGGCTCGGATACACATCACTTCGCCGCCTTCGCCATCGACTTGCCGCACTCGCCGCAGAATTTCAACGCCTTTTCGAATTTCGCCCCACAGGAAGGGCAAACCGTGCTGCCGGCCGGTTCGGGCTTCGGCGTGGGCGGCGGTGCGGCGCCATTCACGCCAAGCTGCGCTTTAAGCTTGTCCACTTCCGACATAACCACCGCGAGTTCCTTCTGCAGGTCGCGCTTGGTGCTCTGATAATCCTCGTCGGAAAGCTTGCCCACGCGATACTCGAACTGCAAGTCGCGTAGGTTTTCGTAGATCGCCGCTTTGCGGTCATCCAGGTGGTGGAAAGGCGATTCCGGCTCGGGCTCCGGCACGTCTTTGGGCCGCACGCCCAGGATGAACACGATGACGACGATCGCAAGAAGGCAGGTTAAGACAATGATCACTCGATTTTTTTCAGATCCTCTTCAATCTGCTCTTTATATTTTTCCAGCGCCGGATCGTCGATTTCGATGGGCCCGAGTTCCGTCATGACCTTCGGCTTCCGATACTTTTTCAGGAACGCCCAGATCACCAGCAGGCCAACCGCGATACCCGCATAAGGCACCAGCCACCCGAAGGCGCTGGGCAGGGCAAAGTAGATTTTCTGCCCGTAGTCGCGAATGAACGCGTCGACAATCTGGCCATCCGAGTAGCCGGCGGCTTGCATGCGCGCGATGCGCTCCTTCGCCGGTTTGGAGAACGAGCACTCGAGCATGTTGCAGGTCGACACCGAGTCCTTGCAGCCGCACTGGCACTGCAAGCGCTGGCCCACGCGCCGGACGTCATTACTAGGTTTCTCAGAAACCGTCTGCGCGATAGCGCCGACAGCCACCAGAACCACGATCAGGAACCGGCCAAAACCTGACATAGGCAAGAATGCCTGTGCCACGTGGCACAGGCCTCCCGGCCTGTGTCCGGTTTTTTCTTCCGCCCTATTTCTGCAACGTTGCATGTTTCTTGCCGATACCCACCACTTCCGTGCGGGCGTACTGCATCTTGACCTTGCTGGGGACCAGGCAAATAAACGTGCCGCCGATCAGCACCAGTCCGCCTACCCAAATCCACGAGACCAGCGGAAACACGTAAGCCTGAATCACGGCGCGTTTATTGTCGTCCGACATGCCGGCGAAGTTCAGGTAAAGATCCTCATTCGGCCGCTGACGGATGCCAACCTCGGATGTCCCCTCTTTACTCGCCAGGTAGAAACGCTTCTCCGGCTGCAGAACGCCGAGATCCTGGCCGTTCTTGAAAACTTGCATGGTGGCGCGATGCCATGCGTAAACCGCGGTCTCTCCCTCTTCCAGATTGACCATGCGTAACTGATAATGGCCCACCTGCATGGTGTCGCCATTGTTCAGCTCCTTCACCTCGTTCTGGTTGAAGGCGTGCCCGGTAAAGCCGATGAACATCAGCACGATGCCCATGTGCACCAGGTAGCCGCCGTAGCGGCGCGTATTGCGGTGCGTCAGCTCGACCATTGCGCGCAGCAGGTTCATGCCGTTCTTGGCGGCGATCGATTTGCCGCCTTTGTAAAATTCGCTAAGCACCGTGAGCGCCACGAACAGGCAAAAGCCGAAGGAGATCAGCGCGTAAAAGTGGCGTACGCCGGCGGCTATAAGCGCTATCACCAGCACCAGCGAAGCAATGCCGGGATATTGGAAATTACGCCGCAGGCTCTCCACCGACGTCTTGCGCCACGCAAACAACGGCCCGACGCCGGTGAGGAAAATCAGGAACAGACCGATCGGCACCATGAGCCGGTTGTACCAATCGGCGTCGAGCGAAATCTTGTCGCCGGTGACCGCTTCGGAAATGACCGGGAACAGCGTGCCCCACAACACCGCAAAGCAGCTCGCCAGCAGGATCAGGTTGTTAAACAGGAAGCTCGATTCGCGCGAGACCACGCTCTCCAGTTGCGATTCGCTTTTCAGGTAGTCCAGCCGGTCCAGAATCAGGAAGATGGTGGCGGCGATTCCCAACGCCATAAAGCTGACAAAATACTTGCCGATATCGGATCGGGCAAACGCATGCACCGACTGCACTACGCCCGACCGCGTAAGGAACGTGCCCAAAAGGCAGAGGAAGAAAGTGGTCGAGATCAGCACGATGTTCCAGACCTTCATCATGCCTTTCTTTTCCTGCATCATCACCGAGTGCAAGAATGCCGTGCCGGCGAGCCAGGGCAGCACGGAGGCGTTTTCTACCGGATCCCATCCCCAGTAACCGCCCCATCCAAGCACGTGATACGCCCACGCCATTCCCAGCATCACGCCAGTGCTTTGGAACAGCCACGTCACCAGCGTCCACCGGCGCGTGGTATGGATCCAACCCTCGCCCGGCTGCCGCGTGATCAAAGAGGCGATGGCAAATGCGAACGGCACCGTGAAGCCCACATAGCCGAGGTACAACATAGGCGGGTGGATCGCCATGGCGGGATATTGCAGCAGGGGGCTCAGGCCGTTGCCATCCGGCACGGCGACAATCAGCTTATCCTGCGCCAGCATCTGGAACGCGTTCGCCACGAAATTGTTCAGAACCAGGAAGAAGGTCTGCACCGTGGCCAGCACGGCGATCACGTAAGGCATGAAGTCGCGGTGCTTGCGCCGGTTGGTAAATGCGACCACCGCGGCATACGTCGAAAGCAGCCAGCTCCACAGCAGCAGCGAGCCTTCCTGCCCGCCCCACCATGCCGTGAACTTATAGAGCAGGGGCATGCTCTTGTTGCTGTGCTCGGCGACGTACGCATAGCGGAAATCGCCGGTCATGATGGCGTATACCAGAATGCCGGAAGCCAGGGTGACCAGAACCCAGATGGAATAAACCGCCCGCTCGCCGCTAACGATCAGGAAGGGCTTATGCTTGATCTTTCCGACGACGGAAGCAACGGCCGCATAGATCGCCGCGCAGAAGGCCAACAGGATGGCCAACGAACCCAGATTCTCCATATCCCCCCTCTAAATTGTGGCGCGGGGCCACGGGACGTGCGTTCCGCATGCCCTGCGACTTCAGAGACTGCTTCTGCCAGTGTTGATATTGGCCGGCGCCCCTTGGGGCACTTTGGCCTCATACTTCGAAGCGCATTTGGCCTGGATCGCCTTCGTCCGGAACACGCCGTCCTTGTACAGCCGGCCATCCGCCAGGGCCTGCGACCCATCCTTGAAAGTATCGGGAAGGGGATCGCTGCCCGTGTAGGCAACCTTAAGCCGAAGTTTGTCCTGGATCAGCACGAACTGGACTTCGCTACCCACGCGCTTAATGGACCCGGCTTCCACATCGCCGCCCACGCGAATTCGTTGCGCATAGGCTTGATCGCCCATTTGGCCCAATTCGCCAATACTCTTGTAGTAGGACTTGTTGTCCTTCATGCCGGCGACGGCCAGAACGACCAGAGTGCCGACCACGATGGTAATCAGGGCGATGAATTTGCCGTATCGTCTCATACTTGGCCTCGCATATCCCTCTGAAAGTAAACTCCAGTATAGCTCCTAACCACAATGGGGATATTCGGATATTGCAGACCTTTTTTGTGGGTATCGCCGTGCCTGCGCTAATAAGACGCAGGCGCTGGGCAATTTCTTCCGTCGGGATTCAGTCGACGGTTTTGACGCTGATGCTATCTATCCGCAAATCAATGATTTTCGCAACGAACAGTCAACTTGTAATTCCACTCCGGAAGGCGGCTGTTTGGCCCGGTTGCCGGGAACCGGGCGGTGTGGCGCCTCGGGCACAGCTGGCCCGCGGAGTCCCACGCGAGTGCGACACCCTCCCCCATTCTGGGGTATTCGGGAACCCGTTCCGGCGTCACTGCGTCACGAAAGAATCTGCCGGCTCGAAAATAATCCGCCCCGCGGTTGAGGCACAATAAAGAGGCAGCGAACAATTGGAAAGACGGGCACTCTCGCGTTGGATACCGTAACAGGGGTCTGCCAGCGGGCGAGTGCACCGCGAAACTCGAATTTTGACGAGGTATACGTGAAGCTTACTCTCCGCGGCTGGTGTTGTGTCGGCCTGCTCTTCTATGGGATGTCGCCGGGCCGGGCGCAGCAGCCTCCTCCGAATCAGGCACCTCCTCCTCCATCGCCCACGCTTCCCAAACCGCCGGCTCCGCCGCCGCTGCCTCCGCGGCCGCCCGACGTCAAAATGCCGGATGAAGGCACCATCTCGGTCGGCGTGTCGGGCTGGATTCTTACCGGTCAGCCGATCTTTGACAGTGGTACGTTGTCGGCTTCGAGCGAGACCTCGCATCTCCGCATGCCGGGCAAGCCTGGCCTCGGGCGGGGGGCGAACTTGAGTTTGCCCGCCGGCGGACACAACGCTCTTAAGATTTCCTACTTTGACACGAAAGCCGACGGAACCTTTACCGTGCCTATTCCTCTGAACTTTTGGAGCATCCCCTTTTCGCCCGGCGATGTAACCAGCACATACTACCGCATCGAGAGTTTCAAAGTCTCTTACGAGTTCGTGTCCTGGCCGTTTCCGATCGGAAGCCGGCGCATCCGTGTGAAGACGCTGTACCAGGCGCAGCTTGTGAGGATGAGTACGGATTTCACCTCGCCTCTGAGCGTCACCGCCACCAGCCCCGGGGCCGGTTCGAAGACGGTCATCCTGCCGACGCTAGGGATGGGCATCTCCGACTATATTTCGCGATACCTCCGTTTTGACGCGAATGCTTCGGGCTTCGAGATTCCGCATCACGGGGCAATAGGCGATGTGAATGCTTCCATTTCGTACCGGATCTCGAAATTTGAGGTGCAAGGCGGTGCCAGGCTGTACTACTTCAAGACGTCCACGAACTCCGACTTTTATATGAAGGGGCTGATGGGCGGCCCATTCGTAGGAGTGAAGTTCTATCTGGATTAGGTAGGGCGGACCCCCTGGTCCGCAGCCGGCCCCCTGGCCGGCTTCTTGATTTTCCAGGCAAAGCACGGGTCCGGGGGACCCGTGCGGACCGGGGGTCCGCCCTACCAACCAGTGGTGTTGGATTGTGGGTTTAGGCTGCTGCGCCTTTTAACTTTTCGGATCGAGAATGAACGTGGGCGCCAGGCCCGCCGCCGAAGAAAACCCCGTCTTGCCGCTAGAAAGCCAACTGGAGCATCCCTGAACTTTGCCCAGGTAAGCGTGCGGGTGCACATCCACCTGCATGTCGCGGAACTCCAACTGGCCGAAGCTCAATAGCGGAAACTTGGTGAGCACCGGCTCCACGCGTTCCTGCACTATATAGGGCGTGCGCATCGCCTGCTTGAGGGCACGATCCCATCCGCTGTCATCCATCTCCCAGCCGAGGTATGTGTGCTGGTCGCTGTAGTCGTCGTTGGGTTTCAGGGCGAGCCGCTCGCGATTGCGACTGATGAAGTCCGTCAGATCGACAGTGCGGTCCTCATAGGTCGTCTTGGTGGAAGACACCAGGCGCGTCCAGGGCACGTGCTCGCGGATCGCTTTACGCTCCGCAGCCGGGAATTTGGCGACTAAGGATTCGTCGGTAAGCAGGCCGAACATGGCTTTCTTGTGGCCCAACTCCGAACGGAAACTGTTCACCATGCACACCGCGCGTTCCCGATACGCCTGCACCAACGGGTGTGCCAGATCGAAACGAATCAAAAATTCCTGTACGCCCAGGCGCCGGTAGATCAGGTCGATCTCGAACGGGCCCTTCCGCAAAACGCCGTTGCGGTATTCCAGCTGCTCCGGCGAAACGATCTCCGCCGCGTACCCTTCCTTGCGAAAGTAGTCGCGAAACAGCTCGTATTCGTTCTCGCCGGAGTGATACGCCGGACGAAATTCGACGATGGCAATGTGCGGCTTCTTCGTCCCGCCAAACTGCTTGTAAGCTTTCAGCAGCGCATGCAGCAGGTACTTCCGGCTCCCTACCCGCGTCAGCGCGTACTTCTTGCGGATCTCTTTAACGGGCGGAATTTCCAGGAACAGATCGGCCAGCGCATCCGCGTAACCCGCACCCGCCGGAGAATCCGCGTTGTACTGCACGAAGTGCAGATGCCCGTTGTTGAGATGTGAATCGAGGCGCGCCGTTACTTCGAAGGACTGATAGCCGGGATCGATAGCCGCCAGCATTTTTTCGGCGGGCAGCAGTTCCAGGCGGCCGAGCAACGCGGGGTTGCCCAACGCCAGCTGCTCCATGCGATCGATGGCGCCGATGAGCGCCTCGCCATTCTTCACCAGGTTTTCGTATTGGCGTCGCGAAAGAAAATTGGGCCGCAAAACAGGACAGATCAAGCGTCCGCCGGCCGAAAGCCTGCTCTGTTCCATGCGGTCATGCAGTGCTTCCGCCCACGAAAGATCGCGATAGGGTCCGGTTTCTAACAGCTTGTGATATTTGGCGACGGCGTCGTCCACATAGGACATGTTTGACGTATGAACCTATTCTAGAACTGAGTATCCCACAGAAGTGTTAAAAACGATAGGTTCAGGTGTCCACTTAACGGTATAAGTATCAGATTCTTAAGTCTTTATGTGGATTTCGAAAAGTGCCGTAAGAAACCTTGGCAGCGGAGCGGGAGGCCGCCGGTGGCAGAAGAACCACAGTTTTGGCAAGCTGGCTTGACTACTGATTGGTCTCCTTGGCCAACCGGACGCGAGCGTTTTCCAGCTTTTTATTGATCTTGGCTACATCTTCCGAATCAAAGTCCGACGGCGCTCCCGCGCGATAACGCTGCAGGGAGGTCTGCCATTGCGCAATGGCATCTTTGGTCTTGCCTTCTTTGAGATACAGATCGCCCAGGTGGTCGTGGACCGTGGGATCCTCTCCCATCTTCTCGATGGCGCGCAGCAGGGGCGCCTCCGCTTCGGTGAGTTTACCCTGCTGGTAATACGCCCATCCCAGGCTGTCCAGATAAGCCGCATTGTCAGGTTCGATTTGCAGGGCTTTGCTGATGAGCTGGGAAGCTTCTTCCAGCTTCTGACCGCGATTCGCCAGCATATAGCCCAAATAGTTCAGGGCGCCGGAATCATCCGGATTCAGCGCGAGAACCTTGCGGAATTCCGCTTCGGCAGCCTCGTACTTCTTGGTGCGCTCGTACATGGCGCCGCGCATAAAGGCGACGCGCTCTTTGTCTTCGCGGGAGGTGGCCAGTTTGTCGGCTTCTTCGAGGACCTTGGCTTCATCCGAATAGCGTTTGGCTTTGTCGTATACGCCCGCTGCCGATATCAGTGTTTCCAGATCCGGCTGGCCCTTCAGCAAGCCCTTGGTTTCGGAGAGGGCTTCGTCGGATTTGCCCATCTCGGCCAGCAGGGAAGCGTGAGCAAAGACCACCATCTTATCCTTAGGAAACTTCTTGTACGCAGCGTCGGCCTCGCGTGAAGCATTGTCGTAGTCCTTGGCCGTTCGATAGGTCTCGACAATCTGCACCGCGGCGCGCGGAGCGCTGTCGGCATCCAGGGCCGCGATTTGCCGGAAACTCTCCACGGCCTCGGCGTACTGCCCGGCATCCCGGTAAAGCGTTCCCAGACGTTCTTCCAGCATGGAATGGCTGGCGGCTTCCGTGCGCGAGTAGTTCTTGCGCGTAGTCGACTGGACCAGGTTCTTCAGATTGGTGATGGCCTGATCGGTTTTCCCTTCGGCTTCCAGCAAATTGACTTCGTCGTACAGGACTTCGATGTTGTCCGGTTCGAGCTCCTTGGCCTTGTCCAGAGCTTCGTGCGACTTGGCGAAATCGCGTTTGACGCGATAAATCTCGCCCAGGCGCAACCGCATGCTGACGTCCTTCGGATCTTCGATGGCGAGCTGTTGGTAGAGTGCCAGGGCCTCATCGTTCTGGCCGGAGAAATACAGGTCCTGGGCCAGCATCTTGCGAATCCGGACGCTGTCGCCGCCGGCGCTCAAAGCCTTGTTTAGCACTTCGGCCGCGCTCTTGAAATCTTTCACCTGCTCATAGGCGGAGGCCAGAGCGATTAGAGTGTTCTCGCTGGGATTCTTGTCGGTGACGGACTTGAGCTTCTCGATGGCGCGCTGCGTGTCGCCCAGTTCCGAGTAGAGAATCGCCAGCCCTGTGAGCGCGTCCTCGTTATCGGGTTCCACTTTCAACGCGGCGTTGTACGCCTTCTCGGAATCCGTCGAATTGTTGGCCACACGGTACAGCCGGCCCAGGATCACCCAGCTCTCGACGTCCTTAGGATCTTTCTCCGTGATCTTCTGGTACTGCTCGGTGGCGCGGCGCAGCATGTCCTGGTTGACCCGGCCCTGCTGCGTGTCGCCGATCATGCGCGTATAGATCCGGCCCAGCATGCGGCGCGCCCCCAGGTTGTCGGGGTTTTGCGCCAGCAAGTCTTCCGCCTGCGTAACCGCGTCCCGCAGCCTGCCGGCCTGGATGTACAAATCGGTCAGCTCTTCGAGGATCATCCCCGCGGAAGGGTCCTCCTTCAGCGCCTCTAAATAGTGTGTAATTGCCTTGGAGACGTAGTCGTTCCGGCCGCCTTCACTGCCCGCCAACTCTGCATACAGCCGGCCCATGGCAAAGTTGTAATAGGCGCCGGCCTTGTCACTGGCCGGTGGGTTGGCAGTGGCGCGGGTCTGCGCCGAAGAAACGCAGGCCAAACCGGCCGCCAGGAGAATGGCAATCGCTGAGCGAATCATGCAGTCTGCTTTCCTTCGACCATTACGAGGCCCTTGGCTGGGTCGAAACTTATACGTCTCATTGTATAACGTCCGGCATGGCTTCCAGTGGAGGTGAACCGGTACCATAACGGCGTGCCAATACCTGTGGGGGAAGACGCATCCCAGCTACCTTTGGTTGCTATTGTCGGGCCTACCGGCTCGGGAAAAAGCGATTTGGCCCTGGAGATTGCCGGGGCATTCGACGGGGAAATCGTAAACTGCGATTCTCTGCAGGTTTATCGGTATTTTGACGTGGGGACGGCCAAGCTCCCGCCAGCCGAGCGGCGTGGGATACCGCACCATCTGATCGGCGTCTTGAATCCCGATGAACTTTTTACCGCGGGGGAGTACAGCCGCATGGCCCGCGAGGTCATCGCCGGTATTGCCGGACGGGGGCGATTGCCGATCGTGGCGGGTGGAACCGGTTTCTACCTGCGGGCTCTGGTCGACGGTCTGTTTGCAGGTCCGGTGCGTGACCAGCCCCTGCGCGATCGCCTCGCCCTCCGCGAACAACGGCGGCCTGGCAGTCTGCACCGTTTGCTGGCGCGTTTCGATGCCGAGGCCGCCCGCAAAATCCACGCGCACGATTTGCCCAAAGTCACACGCGCGCTGGAAGTGTGCCTGGTGATGCGCCGTCCGGTTACCGAATTGTTCCGCGGTGGACGGCCGGCGCTCGAAGGTTATCGAACGCTCAAAATCGGGCTGCTGCCGGAACGCGCCGCGCTTTACCGGCGTATCGATGCGCGCTGCCAGCAGATGTTCGAAGGCGGGCTGATCGAAGAAGTGCGCCGCATTCTCGCGCTGGGCTTTGCCCAGACGTGCAAGCCGTTCGAATCGCATGGCTACAAGCAAGCGCTCCAGTTGCTTCATGGCGAATTGACTCCCAAGGAAGCGGTGTTTTACGCGCAACGGAATACGCGGCAGTATGCCAAGAGGCAAATCACCTGGTTCCGGCGGGAGGCTGGTCTGGTGTGGCTCAAAGGATTCGGCGAGGCGCCGGATGTGCGCGAGCAGGCGTTCCACCTGGTTCAGGATTTAACAAAATAAAACCAAAATGCTTCGGAACGTTTTTGGCGGTCAAGCGTATTACCCCATGTAGTCGAGATCTCGAAGACGAAATCACAGCTAAATAATTTGGAGGACACATAGATGTTAAAAAGACTGTTGCTCGTTTTCGCCATCGCGGGGCTTGCGGTGGCCAGCGCCAAAACGTATAAGATCGATCTGCCGCAGCCCGCGGTGCTAGGCGATATGCAGCTTGCTCCAGGCACGTATAGCGTGGACGTAGTCGATCAGAAGGCCGTGATTCGCAACGGCAAGATGCATGGCGAGGCGCCCGTGAAGGTGGAGACCGCTGACACCAAGTACAGCACGACCACCCTGCGATTCAGCAATGCCGACGGCAAAATGCACCTGCAGGAAATTCACGTCGGCGGAAGCAAGACGAAGCTGGTTTTCGCGGAGTAACGCCGGCGGTCTCGCCGCCGGTGCGGGTTCGCCCGCGCTATTCCCTGGCCTCGCGGTTCGGTGATGGGTCATCGAACCGCGAATGCCCGCCTGGAAATCTTCGCGGGCCCCTACACATCTGCTATGCTACCCGCTATAGCCGGATTTTCGGAATTCCGGAAGTTCACGCGGTAGCCATATGAATGCCATCGTAAGAGTCCAGCATAAGGGCCAGATGACCATCCCCAGCAGGGTCCGTTCGGCCGTAGGGCTATCCGATGGCGACCTGGTGGAAGTCAAGGCAGTCGGCGGGAGAATTGTTATCACGCCGCAGCTGGTGATTGACCGGTCCAAGTTTCGCACTGCCGATGAAGAGTACACTCCCGAGCAGCGGCGCGTCATCAACGCTCGCCTTGCGAATGCCGAGAAAGGCCCATTCTACGGTCCGTTCAAAAGTGGTGCTGAAATCGCTGCCTTCCTCGGGAAGAAGCAGCGCAGCGTCAAGCCCGCCAAATCAAGAAAATCCGGATGAACGTTCACCTCTCCCAGCGCGCCGTCGAAGCGCTGGCGATGGCCCCCCTGCCTGTTCAAAAGGCCTTCATCAAGCAAATCAACTTCCTGATCCGCAACCTGGCCCATCCAAGTTTGCACGCCAAGAAGTTCGACGAAGCCTCATCCGAAGTGAGTTCGTCAGCGGACCGTGACCACCGGCCCCAAGCTCCGCTACACTGAAGGTAGATGCTGCGTCACCTAGCCGCATTGGCTCTCTGTTGTGGCGCAATTCGCGCCGAGACCGTCCTGGTTCTCCCGTTTTTCAATCACGCCTCCTCTGCCGGATTGGATTGGATCGGTGAAAGTATTTCGGAATCGGTGCACGATTCGCTGGCTTCCGAAGGGCTGCTGGTGCTCAATCGCGAGGACCGCCTGGAAGTCTATCGGCGGCTCTCCCTTCGGCCCGGAGCGGAGCTGACGCATGCGTCGGTAATTAAGATCGGACAATCGCTGGATGCTTCCGGCGTGGTGTACGGGTATTACGAAGTGCTTCCGGCCGATCCGGCCAAGGATCATTCGCAAGGCACGCTGCGCATCACCGCGCGCATCGTGGATTTGAAGCGCTTGCGCCAGGGGCCCGAGTTTTCCGAACTGGGAGCGCTTGAAGACCTCGCCCGCTTGGAGCTGCACCTGGCATGGCAGGCAATCCAGGTTCTGAATCCGGACTCGGCGGGCACGGAGCAGCAATTCATCGAGAGCCGAAGAACCGTGCGGCTCGACGCCATGGAGAGCTACGTGCGCGGCTTGCTGGCGCCGACGGCGGAGCAGCGCCATCGCTTTTTCACGCAGGCGGCGCGGCTGGACGAACACTACTCGCAGCCTTGTTTCCAATTAGGCAAGGCATCCTGGGCCAGCAAGGAATATCAAGTGGCGGCCGGCTGGCTGGCGCGCGTGGAGCGCACCGACCCGCACTATATGGAAGCGCAGTTCCTGTTGGGCCTGTGCCGCTACTACAGCGGCGATTTCGCGGGCGCCGAGCAATCCTTTCAACTGGTCGCGGCTTCCGTGCCGTTGAATGAGGTGTACAACGACCTGGGCGCGGCGCAGGCACGCCTGGGCAATACGGCGGGCGCGATTGCGAATTTCCAAAAGGCCATCGAAGGCGACAGCTCCGATCCCGACTACCACTTCAATGTTGGATACACCTTATGGAAATCCGGGAAATTCGACGAGGCACTGACGAATCTGCGCGCCGCTCTGCAGCGCAACCCGGACGACTCCGAGGCGACCACGCTGCTGGGCCGCGCGCTGCAAAAGGCCGGTCCGCGCCCGGGCGAATCGCGCTGGGAAGCTCGCCAGCGGATCAAGACGGACTACGAAGAAACCGCCTACCGGCAACTGCAAGCCGAACTGCAATCGAAGAAATAGGCGGCTCTTGGATCCGTCCGGGGCCGCGGTTTGGGTAAAATAGGTGACTCCGGAGGTTACATTGCGATTCTTCAGCCTATTGGTTTTGATGGCCGCTTCGGCCTTTTCCCAAGCGCCCGGCGCGGCCCAGCCGCCTGCCGGTTCGGCGCCTGTGCCGGCGCGCGAGCCGGGGCTTTACGCCATCATCAACACCTCCATGGGCACCATTACCGCTCAGCTCTATGAGAAGGATACGCCGGTCACAGTGCGGAATTTCGTGGCGCTCGCTCGCGGCACCAAGCCTTGGAAGGATCCCAAGACCGGCGCCATGGTGGCGAAGCCGCTGTACGACAACATCACCTTCCACCGCGTGATTCCGGGTTTTATGATCCAGACCGGCGATCCGACTGCCACCGGCGCGCACGACTGCGGTATCACGATCAAGGATGAGATCCTGCCTGGGCTGAAATACGACCGGCCGGGACGTCTCGGGATGGCCAACATCGGCCGGCCCAACTCCGGCGGTTGCCAGTTCTTCATCACCGAAGTGCCTTACGCAGGTCTCAATCCCGCTCCGGGCAACAGCGGCTACACCATCTTCGGCCAAGTAGTGGATGGCCAGGATCTGGTCGGCAAGATCGCCCGCGTGCCTCGAGACGGTAACGACAAGCCGAAAACCCCGGTCCGCGTCATCAGCATCACCATCAAGCGCGAAGGCCCCGAGCCTGCTGCGCCTGCTCCCAAGAAGTGACCCAGGTTCGTTCGCAGGGCGACTGTAGTTTGGCCATTTTCGATACCACCCCACCGGCGGCGAAGACCGCCGGCGTTACGTAGCGCTGGCGATCTTGTCGCCGGCTCGGCAGCCCTGCGCTACGAGAGATCCTAGAAGAGCGGGGCCAGCTCTTTCGGGTTCAGGCCATCGGCCCGAACTCCAGCTTGAGACGATCTAGTCTTTGGCTGGTCCCGATCAGCACGGATGCGAGCCGTGCGCGCTCGATAGTTTCGAGCTTGCTGTGCGAGAGCTCACGGATTTCGGCGACGAGATCCGCGGACCGGCGCTCGAGGCGGCGCAAGCGCTCGGCGATGGAGAGTGCGGGAGCGGCAGCCGCTGCGCGTGGGGCTTCCCGGCGCAGTTCGGATACAGCGGCGGTAAGCTTCTCGGTATTTTCGGGTAGCAATGCGATGACTTGCCCGTTGTAGTGGACGGCTTGGTCCGTGATAGCGGGTGCAATGGCGCGGTACTCATCGGCCGAGATGCCGGTCAGTTGCGTCAGGTCGAAATACTCGGGGCCGAATTCATCCAGATAGCCAATGAGCCGGTTGGCATGAGTGTGACTCATCCCCACATGGTCGCAGCAGAACTGCTTCCAGCCGATGCCTAGGTTCCGATACGATTTCTGGTCGCGGATCTCACGGAGAGAAGCAGCATCGGCGGCTGAACAGCGGCCGGCGATGAGACTGAACGCCTGGCGGCGTCCGAGCAGCGTACCGAGATGCAAATCGGAGCCGCCACCGGGTTCGACTTTGGGTTGTTTCATGAGTGGTTGAGGGCGACTCGGGAGTCAAATATGCCAAATTGGAAATTGGCTGCTGCAGTAAAAGGGGTTACAAAGCGTTTGGCATATTTGACTCCCGCCGCTTTGGTATGAGCATGCCAGAGAAGTTTCCGGAATGGGCTCTGCGGAAGCACGTGGAGAGGCCGCAAGTAGCGGAGTTGGTGGGGGTTTGCGGTATTTTATGAGCTGGTGAACGACCGGGCGTTGTGCGCTCAGTGGAACCCAAACCAAGTACACTACAGTCAATGCTCTGTGATTGAGAGCATGCTGCTAGAGGCAGACTATGGAACCGAATCTCGATCAGGAACGCCAAAAGGCTCACGCCTATCTGGACCGCCTGCCGCCCGAGCAACTCAGCGCGGTGCGCAGTCTGCTGGAGACCATGCTCGACCCGGTGTCCCGCGCCCTCGCGAACGCGCCGATCGAGGATGAAGAGATCAGCGAAGAAGAACAGCGCGCGGTGGCCGAGTCCATCGAGTGGTTGAAACATAATAAACCCATTCCGCACGAGGAAGTGCTGGCCGAGTTCGGCCTCACCATGGAAGACTTCGAGCGGATGGGCCGCGAGCCGCTTCCGCCGGAAGAGAACGGCGCGGATCGGTAACGGTGGCCAAAAAGATTGCCTGGACCGACCAGGCTAAGGCCGACGTTCGCGCCATCGATCAGCCAACCGCAATGCGCATCCTGCACGGGCTGGCGCGCTTCACACAAACCGAGGAAGGCGATGTCAAACGGCTTCAGGACATCGAACCGCCGGAGTTCCGCTCGCGCATCGGCGCTTACCGCATTCGCTTCTACGATCGCGGCGAGACCATCGAGATTCTGGCGGTCAAACACCGCTCGGAGGCGTATCGCTGAGGAACCAATGAGGCTGTACCGTCGCCCGCTCTAGCGATTGCCAATCAATGCGACGACCCCTCCGCTAGCGACCAGCATTCCAAACACTCGCCAAGCAAGAACTAAGCCGGGGGACATCGGGTAATGGCCCCGGCGTCTCCAGGACCATTCCAGGAATCTCGCGACCCTGAGCGGCGATGCGACACAAGTTCCGCCAAGGCAGACAAGCACGATTCCAATCACAATAGACTCAAAGGCAGGCATCTTAGTTCAGAAAATTTCCTATGACTATAAGAAAAAAAATATCCCTGCTATGGCCAGGACTACGCCGCCAATTCGAAACTGCAGGACCGTGGCGCGGTCCGAGGTCGAGTCAGGAGTCACCAATGTCGAAGATCGCGAGAACATAAGGATTGCTCGCTTTGGGGCGAGGACGCAAAGTATACCGATGGCCAAGACACAAAGAGAGACTAAAAGCGCAAAAACGAGAATCGCAGTGTTGGATAACATTATCGCGCCGCCGTCTGCGGGTAGGCAGGATCGCCACCGGCGTTATCCGGATCCACACTTAGGAACCGTCCCTGCTTACCTCCCGTGTGACGTGCCAGGAAGTTGTCGAGCACCGTTTCGGGATCTCGTTCTTGGCCGGTAAACAGCGACACGCTCTCCCTTTACGCCCGCGCGCCGGCGGTCGCTATCTGCTGCAGCACATATGGCAGAATCCCACCGTAGCGATAGTATTCCACCTCTTGCGGCGTATCGACGCGCACATCAACCGTAAACACCTTCGACGAGCCGTCGTCGCCCACCGCACGAACGGTCGCCTGACGCTTCCCGCCGCCGTTGAGCAATGCCGATCGCACGCCCGTCACCTGGAAGGTTTCTTTACCAGTCAACTTCAGGCTGGCGGCGCTGTCGCCGGCTTTAAACTGCAGCGGCAGAACGCCCATCCCCACCAGGTTGGTGCGATGAATCCGCTCGAAGCTCTCGGCGATCACCGCCTTCACCCCGAGCAGCAGGACGCCCTTGGCCGCCCAGTCGCGCGAGGAACCGGAGCCGTATTCCTTGCCGGCAATAATCAACAGAGGCACGCCTTCCTGCTGATACTTCACCGACGCATCGTAGATGAACATCTGCTGGCCATCCGGCAGGTGCAAGCTATATCCGCCTTCAGTGCCCGGCGCCAGCTGGTTACGCAGGCGGATGTTGGCCAGCGTGCCGCGCACCATCACCTCGTGATTGCCGCGCCGCGCGCCGTAGGAATTGAAATCCTTGGGGTCGACGCCCTGCGCGATCAGATATTTTCCCGCGGGGCTGTCCTTGGGAATATTGCCCGCGGGCGAGATGTGATCGGTGGTTACGGAATCGCCCAGCAGCGCCAGCACGCGCATGCCGTTCAGATCGGTCACGGAAGTTTCGGGATCCGCCATGTGCTCGAAGTAGGGCGGCTTCTTAATGTAGGTGGACAGCTCGTCCCAGCGGTAGATCTCGCCTGCCGGCACGGGTAAGCTTTGCCAATTGTTGTCGCCGTCGAAGGCGCGCGCATATTCGTGTTCGAACATTTCGCGGCCGACGGCCTGGCGCACGGTGCTCGCCACTTCCTCATTGGAAGGCCAGATGTCGCGCAGGTAAACGGGCTTGCCGCTCGGATCGTTGCCCAGCGGATCGTTCGTCAGGTCGATATCCATGCGCCCGGCGAGGGCATACGCAACGACTAGGGGCGGGGAAGCCAGGTAGTTGGCTTTCACCAGCGCGTTGACGCGGCCTTCGAAATTGCGGTTGCCGCTGAGCACCGCCGCTACCACCAGGTTCTCCTTTTGCACCGCCTGCGTCACCGGTTCCATCAATGGGCCGCTATTGCCGATGCACGTGGTGCAGCCGAAGCCCACCAGGTGAAAATTGAGTTGCTCGAGGTAGGTGAGCAGGCCGGCCTGGCGGTAGTAATCGATGACCACCTTCGATCCGGGAGCGAGACTGGTCTTGACCCACGGCTTCACCTTCAAGCCGCGCTCCACAGCCTTCTTGGCCAGCAGTCCCGCGGCCAGCATGACGGAGGGGTTGGAGGTGTTGGTGCAACTGGTGATGGCGGCGATCACCACCGAGCCGTCCTGCAACGTGACGTCCTGGCCGCCGATCTCGGCGTGCGCGGATTTCACGGGCCCGCCGAAAGCATCGGCGAAGTTTTTCTTTACGGCTGGCAGTTCCACGCGGTCCTGCGGACGCTTCGGGCCTGCCATGGATGGGTTCACCGTAGCTAGATCCAGTTCGAGCGTGTCGGCGTAGACGGGGTCCGGGGTGGCATCGGTGCGGAAGAGGCCTTGCTCTTTGGTGTACGCATCCACTAACGCGACCAGCGCCGGATCGCGGTTGGTGAATTTCAAATATTCGAGGGTCTCCTGATCCACGGGGAAGAAGCCCATGGTGGCGCCGTACTCGGGAGCCATGTTGGCCACGGTGGCACGGTCGGCCAGGGCCAGCGCGCTCAGGCCGGTACCGTAGAACTCCACGAACTTGCCCACCACGCCCTTCTTGCGCAGGATTTGGGTGATGGTGAGAACCAGGTCGGTAGCAGTGGTGCCTTCGCGCAGTCTGCCATGCAATTTGAAACCGACCACGGGGGGCAGCAGCATGGAGATGGGCTGTCCGAGCATGCAGGCCTCGGCCTCGATTCCGCCCACGCCCCAACCCAGCACGCCCAGGCCGTTGATCATGGTGGTGTGGGAATCGGTGCCGACCACGGAATCCGGATAGGCTTGCCCGTTGCCGCGGAAGACGACCGAAGCCAGGTATTCCAGGTTCACCTGGTGCACGATGCCGGTATCGGGCGGCACCACGCGAAAATTGCGGAAGGCGGTCTGGCCCCAGCGCAGCAGCATGTAGCGCTCTTTGTTGCGCTGGAACTCAAGTAGCGCGTTCAACTGGAAAGCGTCGGCCGATCCGAAACTATCCACCTGGACGGAATGATCGATCACCAGGTCGGCCGGCAGCAGAGGATTGGCGCGGTTGGGATCGGCGCCCATAACGCCCAGCGCATCGCGCATGGCGGCCAGATCCACCACGCAGGGCACGCCGGTGAAATCCTGCAGCAGGACGCGCGCCGGCATGAAACTGATCTCTTTGGCATCGCCCGCGCCGGCTGCCTGTGCGACATAATTCACGTCGGCGGGGGTAACGCGATGCCCGTCCTCGTGGCGCAGCAGGTTTTCCAAGAGGATTCTGGTGGAGAACGGAAGCTGCGAAATGCTGCCGACACCCTTCTTTTCCAACTGCGCGAGTCGAAAATATTCGTATTCGACATCGCCCACGCGCAGCTTCGCCGCTGCGCCGAAACTGTTATTTGACATTACCCTGATTTTGGCACAGATTCGGGGATGCGCCCGCGATCCAGTCCATCCCAAAACCGGACACAGGCCGGGAGGCCTGTGCTACCTTTCGGACCTACACTTGCGGCCTGACCATTTGGAACCGGTCGCGCGTCCGTGTGTATTCGTTACCGCCCATTCGTCCGATTGCGCGCAGTTTATCCGGGTCGACGCGTAGGTTGGAGACAATCTCGCCGTCGATATGGAACCGAAGCACCTCTCCGATGATTAAGGTTCCGCCCATGGGACGTGTGCTAATTTCCACAGTCTGCACCAGGCGGCACTCCATGTTGACGTGAGATTCCAGGACGTACGGCGGTTTGACCAGGTCGCTTGGGACGGGCGTCAGGCCGGAGACCCGGAATTCGTCCACGCCCGCGGGATAATCTCCGGAGCAGAGATTCATCGGTTCCGCGATCTCCTCGCTCACCATGTTGACGACGAACTCGCCGATTGCCTTTACGTTTGCCAGCGTATCCTTGCACGGAACGCGGAAACCAATGGAGAAACACACCGTGGGAGGCTCGGCGCAGATTACGTTGAAAAAACTGAAGGGCGCCAGGTTGCGCACGCCATCGGGGGAGACCGTGGACACAAAGGCAATGGGCCGCGGCACCACGGAGCCGATCAGCAGTTTGTAAATTACTTGGGCCGGCGTGGAAGCCGGGTCGACGACGAGTTTGTCCTTTAACATCGGTGGGGGCATCGGTACTAACGATTGTGGCGCAATCCGACGATCTTCGGTACAGCTTCCAATTTTGGAATACTGGGATGTCTACCAGCCACCTCAGATGTTAAGTTCTTAGGTTGTGGTTGTTAGGTGAGCGGGTGTTGCGTCGTGTAGTACAATAAGGCAGGAGAAAACCTGAAAGAATTTTCCAAAAGCCGTAACGAGGAGTTCCCTAACAGCGTCGAAACGATGGTGGATGGCGGCCCTCCACAATGGGGGCCGATGAAGTAGAAATGCCCGATTCTTCTCAACCCGTAAACCCTCTTCCCGATCCTGAAGCAGACCTGCACCTTGCGCGTCTTCTCACCCCGGAGGGTGACCCCTGGTATCGGTCGCTTTATAAGAACATTCAGGAGCTCATCAATCCTCCCAAGCTTCCGCCTCTGCAACTGACCTCTAGACCGGTCGCGGTACGAGACATCTGGGGCCTCTATGGACGCCAGAAAAAATCCTGGATGATGTCCATGGGTTTTCAGACCCTGGTGGTCGTATTGCTGTTTACGGTATTTTCGATCAAGCCGGTCCAGCAGATGGTCAAGCAGGCCACCGAGATTTTCGCGCCGGTGGACATCTCCGAATTCAAGCCCAAGAAGGACACGATGCACGGCGGCGGTGGCGGTGGCGATCGCTCTCCGTTGCCGGCCAGCAAGGGCAAACTTCCGAAGGCGGCGTTGAAGCAGTTCACGCCACCGGTGGTGGTACCGCAAAACCTGAATCCTAAATTGACGATGGACCCGTCCATCATCGCGCCTCCAGATGTCCCGCTGCCGCAGGTCAACATGAATCAATATGGCGATCCTCTGGCGAAGCTCGGACCGGCCTCTAATGGCCCTGGTTCCGGAGCTGGCATCGGATCCGGTTCGGGCGGCGGAGTGGGCTCGGGTTCGGGTGGCGGTGTGGGCCCTGGCTCAGGCGGCGGGTTCGGTGGCGGCATCTTCAAAGTGGGCGGCGGTGTGTCGGCTCCGTCCCTGCTCTACAAGGTGGAACCGGAGTATTCCGAAGAAGCCCGCAAGGCCAAGTATCAGGGCACGGTGGTTCTCTACGTGGAAGTGGATCCGAGCGGCAAGGCGGTGAACCCGAAGGTCGTCCGAAGCCTGGGTTTGGGCTTGGATGAAAAAGCCATCGAAGCCGTAAGGAAGTGGAAGTTCAAACCGGGTTACAAAGATGGCAAGCCCGTGACGGTGGCTGCCACGATTGAAGTCAATTTCCGTCTGCTGTAGCCATTCCTTCTCGGAATGATAAGGGGCGGTCCGTTCCGCGCGGATCGCCTTTTGTCATTTAAGTTCCACCTGACGCCGGTAATCCTCTTTGTCAAAGTGGCCCAATGAGCAGGCGATAAAGCCGTCGGCACCGATCTCCCACTCCTCGAATCCGCTGAACAGAACCTGCTGTCCAGTCCCGCTGGGTCCGGTGTTGGCGCCGGCAAACGTCCAATGGTAAACCACCCGCTCGCCCTCGACGCGCACGCCGTCCATCGTCAACACAAGGTCCGGAAATGCCGTCATGAATCCCTGAACAACCTCTTGGATGGGGCCTCGTCCCACCGCCGGAGCACCGCCGTTGATCGTAAGCGAGCCGCGCGTGGAGAAGAATGCGGCCACGCGCGCGGCGTTCTGACTGCACCACGCCGCCGTATAGCGCTCGCCAAAATCGCGTAACTGCTCAGGGTCGATGTTCATTGCGTCGCGAACTTCGCGCGGCACTCGGCGCACGGGCAAATCAGCCGCAGGTGTTCATACGAATAGATGCCCGTGTTGTGGCCGTCGCTCCAGTTGATGCGAACAGCGTAGTTCCCAACCGGCTCAACCGCTAACATGGTCAACCTCGGCTTGTACATCTGGAATGGATTTTGATTTTCGGCTTCGGGCTGGCGCGGTGGGGTGCCGTGCGCGCCGGTGCAGGTGGCGCAGGGACATTTATCGCGCAGGTACGTGAGGCCATACTCGCTATGGTGGGAATCCTTCCAGTCGATCTTGATTCCCTTGGACTTGGAAATGGCGATGTGTTCCGGATCGGTGGATACAGTCATTCTCAATTGAGTTGCCGCTCGACGTCGCGCACGCCGGAGATGCGTCGCATGGCGGCCACCAGTTTCTCGAGCTGCTTTTTGTCGCGCACATCCACGGTCATTTCCACGATGGCGCCGTCCCGGTCGATCTCGGTCTTGGCTTCCAGGCTGCGGATGTTGGTGTTCTCGTCCGAGAGGACCGAGGTGGGCTGGTTCAGCATGCCCGGGCGGTCGTCCGTATGGACCACGATCCGCACGGGAAACGCGTCTTCCGTAGAGCGAGCCCACTCGACTTCGATTTTGCGCTCCACATCGTACATGAGGCTCTGCACGTTGTGGCACGCCTTGGAGTGTACCGCCACACCCTTGCCGCGCGTCACATAGCCGACGATGGCTTCGCCACGGATGGGATTGCAGCATTTGGCGCGGTACACCAGCAGGTCGTCGACGCCGCGAACCTTGATCACCGCATCGGCGTCGGCCTTCCGCTGGCCCGGCGTTACGGGGGTAACCACATCGGTAGGCGCCGCCGGCCGGTTGTCCTCCTCTTCTTCCTTTACCGTGTCGGGAGCGACCTTGCTCAGTACCTGGCGCGCCGAGAATCGGCCGTATCCCAGCCCGGCGTACAGATCTTCGATCTTGCTGTAGCCATACTCGCCGGCCACGCGATCGAGATCGCTCCGGGATACCTTTCCGAGCTGCACTCCCAGGCGGCGCGCTTCCTTATCCAAATACTTCTGCCCGATATCGATGGCCTTGATGCGCTCGCTGGCGTTGATCAGGTGCTTGATCTTATTGCGTGCGCGCGCGGTTTTGACGAAGGCGAGCCAATCTTTGCTCGGCTGGTGGCCGGCCTGGGTCATGATCTCCACCACGTCGCCGTTACGCAGCGCCGAACGCAGCGGCACGATCCGCCCGTTCACTTTGGCGCCTACACAAGTGCTGCCCACATCGGAGTGAATGGCGTAAGCGAAATCGATGGGGGTGGCTTCGCGCGGCAGCACGATCACTTTGCCGCGCGGCGTGAAGGTGTAGACCTCTTCCGGATACAGGTCCACCTTGAGCGTGGACATGAACTCGCCCGGATCCTGCATGTCGCGCTGCCATTCCACCAGGTGGCGCAGCCAGGCGATGCGCTGGTCGTCGGCCGCGGGGCCCTTGCGGCCCTCTTTGTATTTCCAGTGCGCCGCGATGCCTTCTTCCGCGATGCGGTGCATCTCGTCGGTGCGGATCTGCACTTCGAAAGTCTGCCCGTGCGGCCCCACCACCGAGGTATGCAGCGACTGGTACAGGTTGGGCCGGGGGATGGCGATGAAGTCTTTGATGCGTCCGGGAATCGGCCGCCACTTGTTGTGGATCACCCCCAGCGCCGCGTAGCAGTTCTTCACCGAATCGGTGATGATGCGCAGCGCCATAATGTCATAAACCTGATCGATGGCGATCTTCTGGCGCCGCAATTTGAGGAAAACGGAATAGGGCCGTTTGATGCGCGCGTCCATGTGCGCGGGAATCCCTTCGCGGCGGAGCTCAGCCTCCACAGTCTGCTTGATCTCGGCGAGGAATTCTTCGTTGGCGTGCCGCCGCGATTCCATCGAGGCGACGATTTCACGGTAGGCGTCGGGCTCCAGGAATTGGAACGACAGGTCCTCCAACTCGCCGCGGATTTTTCCCATTCCCAGGCGGTGCGCGATGGGAGCGTAGATCTCGATGGTTTCACGGGCGATCCGCTCGCGCCGTTCGGCGTTGAGGTAGCCCAGGGTCCGCATGTTGTGCAGACGGTCGGCCAGCTTGACCATCATGACCCGGATGTCTTCCACCATGGCCAGCAGCATCTTGCGGAAGCTTTCGGCCTGGCGGTCTTCGGCGGAGTAGAAGTCGAGCTTGCTCAGCTTGGTGACGCCGTCGACGCAACGGGCGACTTCATCGCCAAACTCTTTGCGCACCTGGTCGAGGGTGACGCTGGTATCTTCGACCACGTCATGCAACAATCCGGTTTCCATGGCGACTTGGTCCATGCGCATATCCGCCAGGATGTGGGACACCTTGAGCGGATGCATCATGTAGGGTTCGCCCGAACTGCGCATCTGGCCTTCGTGCCATTGGCGGGCAAAGCGGAAAGCTTTTTCGAGAGCGGCGAGATCCTCCTTCGGACGGTACTCGTGGATCTTTACTTCCAATTCGCGATAAAGCTGATCGACAGGATCAGGGGGAGGCGGAGGCGGGACGGATTCCGAAGGGGTCAGGGACTCTGGGGGCACTATGAATCAATTGTAGAACAGGGGTGGGGCGGGGCCGTGCCCCGCCCATGGGCAGCGCATGGCGCTGCCCCACAGCAACAGCTACTTACTCGGTTCCGCGACGATGCCGCCGCCGGTTTTCTTTTCTTTTCGCTCGGCCTTGATCTTCTTGGTATCGAGCGCCTTCTGGATCCACTGGTCGGCGACCTTCGTCTCCTTGTCGTAATCCTCTTTGTTGTCCGCCAAGTCGGCACGCTCGCGAATCAGCAAGTTCTCATACGCCATGGCGTCGTCGTATTCCGGATTGATCTGCAGGGCCTTGTCCAGAGAAGCCAGGCCACCATTGATTACCGGAAGATACTTCGTCTTCAAGTCTTCCTTGACCTTCTTGTCCTTGAGGGGGCCGGGATCGTCCTGCCGCATGCCTAAATCTGCGCGGGCCATGCCGTAGACCGGATACCAACGGGACCACGCGATGAACCCCATGCTGTAGTAGGCGTCCGCGTTATTCGGATCGAGGGCCACCAGCTTGTCGAACCACTGCTGCGCTTCGTCCCACTTCTTCTCGTTCAGGTAAAGCGAGGCCAGGGAATTAATGGCCGTCGTGTTCTTGGGATCGATTTCCAGCACTTTCAGGAAGTTGTCGTGGGCCGCCTTAGCCATCTGTTCATTCTCGGGAGATTCGGCGCCGGGAATGTATTGCTGCATGTACGCTGTGGCCAGGTAAAGGCGGGCCGGCGAAAACCCCGGGTCCAATTGCACAGCGGTTTTGAAGCGCTCTACCGCTTCCTGATACTGGGCATTCCGGAAGGCCTGCACACCGCGATTGAGCTGGTCGCGCGACTGCAGTTTCTGGCAACTCGCACTGAACAATGCCAGTCCGGCTACCGCTCCACACAAGACCAGGGTACGCATTTTATTGTCCGGCCTCCGATTTAGGCGTCATCAGGCCGACCTTGTCAATCCCGGCGCCATGGGCGATATCGATGGCTTGCGCCACGGAAGCGAATTCGAGGTCTGGATCGCCCTTCACGAATACCACTCGCTCGGCGCGGGTCTTGAAGATTTCCTCCAACCGCGAGCCCAAGTTCGCTACCTCGACGGGGTCCTGGTTGATCTTCATCGATTTGTCTTTCTCGATGACGATCACCACGGTCCTGAGGTCGGACTGGTTGGGCTTCGAGTTGGGTGGAGGGGGCTGCGGCACCAGGGCCTCGAGGCCGTGCGGGGTCAGGGGTGTGATGACCATGAAGATAATGATGAGCACCAGCAGGACGTCGATCATGGGCGTCATGTTGATGTCAGCTTTCGGACCATGTCCGGATCCGACTGCCATTGCCATAAAATTGCTCCTTTTGAATCCTTAAAACCACTCTAAAAGCACCGCTCCCTACGGTCACGGCTCGGTAAACGGCCGCGGATCCGAGACGGTGCGGCTACTGTCCGGCAGCCTTGGGCGCCGCCGTGGGCTTCTTCTTAAGGTCGGGCGCTTGCTGCACCTGCTCGGTCAGCAGTCCCACCTGATCCACGCCGGCCGCGCGCAGATTGTCCACCACGTCCACCACCTTCTCGTACTTGGCGCGCTGGTCGGACCTGATGAAGACAGTCTTGTCCAGCCGGTTGGTGAGCAGATCTTTCACCTTCGCAGGCAAATCTTCCGGCGCCATCTGATTGCTATTCAGATAGGTCCTGCCGTCGCGCGTGATGGCTACCAGGATGGCGTCGCTCTTGTCCGCCGCTTGCATCGGTATGGGGTTCTTGGTCTTGACCATATTGACCTGAACGCCCTTGGTCAGCAGCGGGGTGATGACCATAAAGATGATCAGCAGCACGAGCATGACGTCGACCATGGGGGTGACGTTGATATCGGAAACAGGATGGCTTTCTCTAGCTTTCTTAAATATGACTTTCATTCGGCTCTCTCTATGGAACTCGGCAGGGGCGGGAAAGCCCGCTACGGGCCTCCCCGCAGTAAATCAACTCGCCGAATTCCGGCTGTGCCTTTTAACTACCCAACGCTACTTGCGGGCGCTCGCGTTACGCTGCGTGCGCTTCAGGAAGTAGTCGATCAGTTCCGAGCTGGAATTCCCCATCTCCACGTCAAAAGCTTCGATCTTATTCGTGAAGTAGTTGAACATGACTACCGCCGGGATGGCCACGAATAGTCCGATAGCCGTGGTAACCAGGGCTTCGGAAATACCGCCGGCCACAGCGCCCAAGCCGGTGGACTTCTCGTTGGAGATTCCCTTGAACGCGTTGATGATGCCGACCACGGTGCCGAACAGACCGACGAACGGCGCGGTGGAACCAATCGTTGCCAGGCCGCTGACACCGCGCTTGAGTTCGGCGCGGACAATGGCTTCGGCGCGATCCAGCGCGCGCTTGGAGGCGTCGATCTCTTCACCCGGAATATCGGTGCTGATCTGATGCGCCTGAAACTCCTGTAGACCGGCGACCACAACCTTAGCCAGGTGGCTCTTCTTGAAGCGGTCCGCGATCTTTACGGCTTCGTCCAGCTTGCCTTCACGCAGCGCACCGGCCACGGCCGGGGCGAACTGGCGCGACTGTTTGCGTGCGGCGCTGTAAGCCATGAAGCGGTCAATCATGACGCCGATCGAATAGGCCGACATGATGAACAGCAAAATGACTACGCACTTGGCGAGCGCTCCCATTTGATTCCACATGGAACGTGGATCGAAGGCGACTCCAGCGCTTTCCTGGAGCAAATAAAGCGACCATACTTGCAATTGCAAAAGCATCGTTTTCTCTCTCTCCTGCGAGTTGATTTATCTTCTATCCAGCCCCAAGGGGTCTGGCCGTTACTGACTCAAAGTGAAATTGACATCGATTTCCGTATCCACGCCCACCGGCTCGCCGTTGAGGGTAGTCGGCTGGTACACCCACTGCTTCACCGCTTCAATAGCCGCCGGAATCAGCAGCGGATGTCCGCTGATCGCCTTGAGATCCTCAATGGTGCCTTCTTTGGAAATGAGCGCGTGCAGCTTCACCACGCCCTGAATACGGGCCTGTTTCGCCAACTGCGGATAAACCGGTTTGGGCTGGCGGATCAATTTGGCCGCCGCCACCTGGCCGCCGACTTTAATACGGCTGGGCACCGCGGCCTTCTCTTCCTTCTTCACCGGAGGAGGAGGTGGCGGAGCCGACGAGGGAACGCCGCCCAGGATACCGCCGAGAACGCCACCCGCGACGCCGCCGATACCACCGGACACACCGGCCGACGAGGGAGGCGGCAGCTCGCTTTCCTGAATCATGGCGATCTGTTTCGGCACTTCCTTGGGCGCCATCAGCTTGCCGGCGTCGAACTGGCGCGGGATGACCTTGACGACCTTAGGCGCTTCGGGTGGCGGGGGCGGGGGAGGCGGCGGAGGCGGAGGCGGCGCCACCAGGAAACTCGTCAGCGTGCTCTTCGGCAACGCATCGAAATAGATCATCGGAATGATCACCAGGACGATCGCAAAAAGGATCTGCGCGACGAAAGTGATCAACACCGTCCAGGTCTTGTTAGTCTTTCCGGTCGCTACGAATGACTGTTCAAACATACAAGCTCTCTTTCCCCTTCTTCCGCTAGCGGCACCCTCCGCCGCGGCTTCTCTCCTACTTGACCGCCTTGGTCGGACTCGCCGCTGGCGGCGAACCCGGCGCCTTCTTCCGTGAACTCACTGCTGGAGCCGGAGGCGGGCCCGGCGCCCTCTTCTTATGCCGGTCTGCGTAATTGTGCCATACCAGAACAATCGGGCTGGCTACGAAAACTGAAGAATACGTACCTACAATGATTCCGCACACCAGGGCGAACGAGAATCCGTGAAGTACCGGTCCGCCCCAGATGAACAATGCGATTACGGTGAGAAACGTCAGCCCCGACGTCATGACGGTGCGGCTCAGAGTCTGGTTGACGGCCTTGTTCATGACGGTTTCGAGCGACTCGCGGCGCATGAACTTCAAATTCTCGCGGATGCGATCGAAGATGACGATCGTATCATTCATCGAGTAGCCCACCAAGGTCAACAGGGCGGCGATGACCGTCATCGAAATATCTTTATTGAAGAGCGAGAACAACCCAATCGTGATGATGGTGTCGTGGAAACAGGCGATCACCGCGCCCAGGCCGTAGATCCACTCGAACCGGAACGCGATGTAGGCCAGCATCCCGGCGAGCGCATACAGAGTGGCCAGCACGGCTTTGTTGCGCAACTCCGCACCCACCCGCGGTCCGACCATCTCCACGTTGCGGATGTTAAATGGCGATAAATAGCACTCTTGGCGAATGGTGTTTAGAATAGCAGGATTGACGTCCGCCACGGATGACAATTGGCTAAAATCCGTGACCAGCCCCGACCGCGGAGGAGTGTTCCGGAAATTCAGCAGGTCCGCCGCCAGCTTCTCGACTTGCTGCTCGCTCAACGCCACGCCGGCGCGCGCCAGCGGATCGCGCAGCCGCGACACCAGATCCTGCGTGCTGGCATTGTTGAAATCGAGCTTGCCGCTGCCCGGTTGGCCGAAGGTTGCCGTCAGTACGTCCGCCATCGCCTGCCGGTTGAGGTTCAACTGCCGCTCCTCCTCCAGCTCCGTACCGATCGTCACCTCATTGCTGGTGCCGGTGAAATTTTGCACGCTGATATCGCCCTTGATCTTCTGCGAGAGGGCCGACCGGATCTTCTCGACCGGAGGTGCAGAGGAGAATTTCACGGTCATCTGCGCGCCGCCCTTGAAATCGATCCCGTATTTGAGCCCGCCCTTCATCGCGATGCTGGCCAAACCAGCCACTGATAACACCAGTGAAGCGATGATGAACGGCCACTTCTTGCCCAGAAAGTCGTAATCCGTGTTCTTGAATAATTGCATCGAACTTTGCCAGGCCGGTATCCATCCCTAAACAACTTGGACACCAACCCCTTTATATTAGTTCCCGTCGTCGAGGCGTTGAGCCCCGCACTTCAAATGCTCAACTCCTGCATCTGGCGGCGGCCGGCCAGCTCCCACATGAAAATCGTCCGCGACACAAACACTGCCGTGAAAACATTCGCAGCCAAGCCAATTGTAAGGGTTACGGCGAATCCGCGCACCGGCCCTTCGCCGAACAGAAAGAGGAAGGCGCACGACACAATGGTGGTGACATGCGTATCGACGATGGTCCACCACGCCTTGCCAAAACCCGCATCGACCGCCGCCACAACCGCCTTTCCGGCCCGCAACTCTTCCCGTATGCGCTCGAAAATCAGAACGTTAGAGTCCACCGCCATACCGATAGTGAGGATCACCCCGGCGATCCCGGGCAAGGTCAGAACGGCATGGAAATAGGAAATTGCGGCTAGGAGTATTACGGTATTGAGAAATAGTGCCAGTACCGCGTTCACGCCGGCCCGCTTATAGTACAACAGCATGACAATGATCACGGCCAGCAACCCGAAGATGCCTGCCAGGAAGCCCTCATGAATGGAGTCCGCGCCCAGCGACGGACCGACCGAACGCTCTTCCAGGTAATTGATTCCGGCCGGCAGCGAACCCGAACGCAAGTACCGGCTCAGGTCCACCGACTCATCCTCGCTGCCCAGTCCCGTGATGCGGCCCGAATCGTCAATCCGGCTTTGGATGGTGGCCACGCTGACAATGCTGTTGTCGAGCACCACCGACAGGCGGTTGCCGATGTTCTTTTCCGTGAATTGGCCAAAACGTTTGCCGCCATCCTGGGAGAGCGTGAAATTGGTCTCCCACTTCCGGAACTCATCCTGGCCGGGGCGCGCGTTGCGCATTTCGCGGCCCGTAATCACCGGGCTTTTCGCCAGCAGGTACCACTGATCGCCTTCCGTGCTCCCGCGCGGGAGCATCTTCGCCAGTTTGGTGTTCAACGGCAAAACACCCCCGTGCTGCGCCAGACCCGCCTCCCGGCTAGCGAATGGCCCCTCCTTCACTTCATCGATTTCCAGGACGGCCGTGGTGCCGATCAGCTCCTTAACCCGAGCCGGATCGTCCACACCGGGCAACTGCACCAGAATCTGATATTGATCGCCCGCGCGGCCGTACTGTTGTACGGAAGGCTCTGTCAGCCCGAGTTGGTTGATGCGGTTGGTGATCGTCTGGATTTCGCGCTCCACCGTGTCCCGCTTCAACGCCACCAGATCCGACGGCTTCATGCGCATCGTGTAATCGGTGGAGCTTTGCGGCGTCAGCACCCAATCGCTGTATTTTTCATTGATAAGACTTCGGAAAGCGCTCGATTGCGTTTCCGGCACGCCTTTGATGGCGATTTCGACGCTATCGGCGTCTTCCACGCGCTGCGGATCGTTGCGATCCATGCTGGCCCAGGTGATGCTCTGCTTTTTCACATCATCCTTGAGCCGCTCCATAGCCTGGTCGGCTTCCGCCTTGACGGCATCCTGCACCTGAACCTGCAGCACCAGGTGGCTGCCGCCTTTCAGATCCAGCCCCAACCGGATGTTGTTATCCCAATTCCGCTTGAGGTCTGCACCGGATTTCGGAAATCCGACGATGCCGATTACGCAGGCCAGGATCACTACCACGATCACGATGGCCCGTCCCTTGAAGTTCTTTCCCATGGATTAGTCCGTCCAAATAGAATACTACGCTCTACTTCTTTGCATCAGCCGTCACCAGGCTCGAAACCGCGCTGCGCGCCACCTGGAGTTTTATGTTGTCGGGCTTCACCCGCAATACCAGGGTATCGTCACTATCGATCGCCACGATGGTCCCCACAATTCCACCGCTGGTCTGCACCACCTGACCGTTCTGCAGACTGGAGAGCATCTGTTGCTGCTTCTTCCGCTGACGCTGCATGGGCATGAACAGCAGGAAGTAGAAAATCCCAAAGATGAGGAGTATAGGAATGAATGTGCCGAGGGACCCCAGGGGGGATGAAGGCGGCGTCGACGATTGCAGAAGCAAACTCAGCAGCACGTTACTATCGCAAGGGGATCACTCCGCATCATCGGAAGCCAAGCGGACAGTCCTCAGGTAAGCTGGATATGAATCCGACAATATAGCCTGCCTGATCTCACGCATAATGTCAAGGTACCGCTGGAGGTTGTGACGCGTGGCCAGTACCGCGTACGAAATCTCGCCTGACAGGAACAAGTGCCGAAGATATGCTCTGGAGTACCTGGTACAAGTATAGCAATGGCAATTCTCGTCCAGCGGACCGGCATCATCTTTATATCGGGCGTTCTTGATGATCACGCGGCCGCGGGAAGTGAAGAGGCATCCATTTCGGGCGTTGCGCGAGGGCAGCACACAGTCCATCATGTCTACGCCGCGCGCCACATATTCCGGCAACTCCGCCGGCATCCCCACACCCATGGCGTAGCGCGGCCGCGTGCGGGGTAGAACATCTTCCGTGGCCTCGACTACTTCCAGGCTAAGCGGCCGCGGCTCGCCCACCGAAAGGCCGCCGATGGCATAGCCGTCCGCGTCGAGCTCGATCAAGGCCTGGGCGCAAGTGCGCCGCAAGTCCGGAAACATGGATCCCTGAACGATGGGGAACAGGGCGTGCCGGGTGGAGCTTCGGGCGATCGAGCGGCGGTAGTGGTCGTTGGCCTGGCGCGCCCATCGCACGGTACGTTGCATGCTTTCGCGCGCGTATTCGTGGCTCACCGGATACTCGGGGCATTCATCGAGCGCCATGAGGATGTCGCTGCCGAGTGCCAGTTGTACATCGACGGTGGATTCCGGAGTGAAGCGATGAAGATCGCCATTCAGGTGGGATTGGAAGACCACGCCCTCCTCGGTAATTTTGCGCAAGCCGCTCAAACTGAAAACCTGGAAGCCACCCGAATCCGTCAGGATGGCGTAGGGCCACGACATGAACCGATGCAATCCGCCGAGCTGGTGGATCAGCTCATGGCCGGGCCGGAGAAACAAATGATAGGTGTTGGCCAGCAGGATGCGTACGCCCAGGTCTTCGCCGAGATCCCTCTGGGTCAGCCCCTTGACCGCGGCCTGCGTCCCGACTGGCATGAAGACGGGTGTTTCGATGGTTCCGTGAGGTGTGTGAAGCAAGCCGGCTCGCGCACGGGTGGTGCGGCACTCAGCCACTACTTCAAAAGAGATCTGGGGCAACTTCGATTGTACTTGTGGGGCGGACCCAGCTTCAGGCGTACAGACAGTGGACCTGCGGAAACGGGCATCAAGTTTCTCGGGGTTCGAGTGGGCCGGCCAGGGGGCCGGCCGCGGACCGGGGGTTCGCCCTACCGTTGGAATGGCGCGGTTCAGCGGAGCTTGTCTTCCACGTCGGAGAGGCGTTTGCGGAGTTCGGCTATCTCGCGATCCTTGGTTTCCAAAGCGGTATCGATCTTTGAGGCCAGTCGTCCATGCGGGCGCTCCAGCGGGTTCCAGTTTGCCACAACCCCGCGTGGCGTTCCAGGCGCGCGGCCTGGGTGTCGAAGCGCGTGTTGATCTGCGCGAAACCCTCGGTAACTTTCTGCTCCACGGAGTGCAACTCGCGCCCCAGGCTCTCTTTCACGTCCGTAATGAGCTTTGCCAGGTTCCCGTTATCAGCCACGTCTGTTCCTGCTTCGCCGTTCGATGGCTCGGCTACCTCAATTGTATTTCAATCGGGGCTTCGGTCAGAATAGCTTGAGGCGCAGAAACTTTTGGGGGTCCTTGCGGATATCCTGCAGCCCGTCGCGCATCTCTTTAGCCATGCCGGTCCAGTTTTCATAGTCCGCCGACGTGCCGAGCCGCGGGCTGGCCGCGATCTCATCCACGTTTTGAAGGAAAGAGGCGAGCATACGGTTCCAGCCGGCATACTGTTCGTCGGACTGCAGGAACTGGTCCGACTGCACGGACGCAACTGTCTTTCGGAAGTCCGCCAGCGTGTCTCGTAGCTGCGCGTATTGCGCGTCGTCACGCAGCAGGCGGCCAAACTCGCCTTCTCCGGCCTGCAGGCGGGCCAGACTGGCATCCAGTTGGGCCAACGGCTCCTGGATCTGCCGGTAGAGCCGGTCGGTGTAGATCAAGGATCCGACGGTGTCGGTGGTGCGTGCCGTGGCACGCAAACCTTTCTGCAAATCGCCAACCCAGCGCAACAAATCGTTGTACGTATCGTTCCCCTGCACGAACTTTCCGAACTCGCTCCTTCCTTGTTCGATGTCGTCGAGCGTGGCTTCCACGGTGCGGACTTCGTTCTCGAATTGTGTGAGGTCGAGCGTCTTCAGCAATTCGGGTTGGACTTTGAATGCGATCTCGGCATTTCGCTGGATGGCGGTTGCGCTCCTGCCACGGGTGATGTCCACAAACTTGTCGCCCACCACGTTGTCGGTGCTGACCTGCACGAACGAGTCCACCGGGATATCCTGCAGGTGGCTCTGTTCGATTTCCATGGTGACCCGTATGACGCGGTTTGGCTCGTTAGAACCGGAGAGCGCGATTTTTTGAACGCGGCCAACGTCGACGCCGTTCACACGAACCGGCGAGGCGGAGCTTAACGCAGTGGCATCGGGGATGTAGATATAGACGGTCGCCTTGGCAGTCAGGAGAGTGCCGCCGGTCAGCAGGTAGACCAGAACAAAGAAGATCGAGACGGCCGCGAGCACCGCCATAGCGACACGGAACTTGGCCCAAGTCACCTGGCGGGGAGTCGGCATTCACTCGGATTGTATCGTATGACTGCGGGGCGAAATGGGGGCTCTTATCGGAAGTGGCTCTATCGGAAATACCCGTGCGCGAGTTCCGGGTCGGCTTCAATCGCTTTACGCCAGTAGACCCGGGCCTCCGCATCCCGTCCCAGTGCCTGGAGGGCGATGCCGAGGTTGAGCAGAGCTTCGGGAAAGTCGGGCGAACAGCCGAGGGCCTCTTCATACAATGGAACCGCTTTTTCATCCTGCCCATTCTTTTGCAGGAGGACCCCGGTGTTGTAGAGCAGCTCCGAGGTGCGCTCGCCCATGGCGATGAGCTTGTTGTGAAGCTCCAGCGCCTGTGGCAACGCGTTCCGTTCGACTGCGATGCCGGCCAAACCCCGTAGCGCGGGCACTGAATCGGGCTGGAGCGCGGCCGTCTTTTCGAAATCGCTCCAGGCGCGGTCCAGATCCCCCAGCTTCCAATGGGCGATGGCGGCGTTCAACCGCGCCCCCGGCCAGTTCTCGCGTTTACGGAGGCAGGCTTCAAAGGCGTCCGCCGCTCCACGGTAATCGGCTAATTCCAGACGCGTGCAGCCGAGACGAAAGCGCGCATCCTCCCAATCCGGGCTTTTCTCGGCGAGCCGGGCATAGAGTTGCTGGGCCTCCTTAGTCTGGCCTTGCTTTTCGACCAGGAGTGCCAGGTTCCAGAGCGCGGTGGTGGAATCGGGCGCCAGTTGGAGAGCCTTCTGATAAGCCTCCTGGGAATGCTTCAGGTCGCCGGTTTCCTGGTACACGATTCCCAGGTTGACGTGGAGTTCCGGATCGTCGGGCCGCAACCGCGCGGCTTGCGCGTACGCCGTGGCGGCTTCTTCATGACGCTGGACTGCTTGACACGCGACGCCCAGGTTGAACCATCCTTCGAAGCAATCCGGGGCTGCTTTAACGAGCGCGGCGCATCGCTCGGCCGCCTCTTGGTGATCACCCGCGGCAAAGGCCGCACCGGCCAATCCCTCGAGCGCCACGGCGGCATCGGACCGGATCGCCAGCAGCCGCGCGGCAAACTCCTTGACGGAAGCGTAGTCCTGGAGTTGACCGCTCACTGAAATAGCGTTGCTCAGGCACTCTTCCGAGCCAGGGTTTTTGTCGAGAATTCGCCGGTAGACTTCGGCCGCTTCGGAATACTTTTTCTGCAATTGGAGGGCGACGGCTTTGCCGAACTGGGCCGCTTCCAGTTCCGGATCCTTTCGTAGGGCGCGTTCGTATGACTCTAGCGCCTGGCGCGTGGCCCCCAGATGAAGGTTACAGGCGCCCAAGCCCAGATGAGCCTCCTTTCGGTCCGGATCGATCGCCAGCGCTCGCTCAAACTGATCGGCGGCCGCCTGCCAACTCCCCAGAGCCTCCCAGCAGAGTGCCAGGTTGAAGCAGGCGGAGGGGTGTCTGGGGTCCACTTCGAGCAGGTTGGTGTAGGCTTCTGCCGCCTCTTCGAACTGCTTGAGTTCAAACCGGATATAGCCAAGTGCCGAGTAGATCTCGGCAAGTTGGGGGGCGCTCAGCTCCTCCTTCTTTTGGCTCAGGGTCTGCTCGAGTTCCGCGAGCGCCTCGCTCTGCTTGCCTTCCAGGTGCAGCGCTACCGCTTTGGCAAAGGATTGCGAACCCGGAGCGGGTGCGGTGGCCGCTTCGGGCCCCGGCTTCGACGGGATTTTCGCGGCTGATTTCATGGTCCGGTCTCTCATTGCTCGGTTGTGACCTTCTTCTTCTTAGCTATCGGCAGAAAAGCGGTTTTACTGTCCACCGGCTCGCTCGAAAAATACGCGCAAAGGCGTCCCAGAAGATCATCGCGTTCCGCCACACGCACCCATAGGACACGGGAGGACTCGCCCGGTCCGCTGAACAGGCCGACGCCGCCCGAGGGATGACGCCGGTCGAAGAACGTGTCGACCACATGGCCATTGATCGATGTGGTGAAGCGGTCTTGATTGGCGGAAGTCTCGACGCGGTACAGGGTGTCGTTGCGAATACTGATAGGCAAGGGCAATTGCACGCGGTCCACCGCCACGCCATCCACCACGGTGTAACGGACGATGGCGCCCAGCGGAAGCGGTCCGGGCCTGGCAATGGTGATTTTGGTCGCGTAGTAGTTAGCGAGGTTGGTGGCGCGAAAGACCCAGGAGAGGCTCTGGTTCTCTATCTGACCGAGAAACTCCAGGCGGTAGTCGGCGAGTGGCAGCGAGGCTTTCAGCAGGGCCAGTTTTCTGGGCTGCACGAATCCGGCTGTGCCGTAAGCCCACCCGTTAGCCCATTCGGGGCCGCCGTCCCAACCGGAAATACCGGACGAGAAATCGTCTTCGATCAAGACCCCGGACCGTTCGCGGAGGAAAGTTTGAACCGTTTCGAAGAACGCCGTGCGCTCCACGCGGGCATGGTGGACGGCTGGTTTCGTCAGCGCCGATAGCGCGACTCCGATGCCTATGAGAGGTACCGCCAGGATGGCCGCTCGCGCCGGTGTCATCACAAAATGGCAGTTCCGAAGCAGCGCCCAAAAGCGCGAGAGAAGGGTCGTGGCCGGAGGAGGCTCGTGGTATTCCTCTGCCGGACGTTCTAGTGGAATCGGGGATTTCCACGCCTCCCAACCCGGTCTCCGCAGCACCAGTCGAACGCGCCAATCCTGGTCGGAAGACAACGGTTCCGGCGCAAACTGAGCCGGTAGGGCGGGCGCGCGGAGCTTGGCCAACTCGGGTGGAGTTCTCCGTATGGGGATCCGAGCCGGGGCGAGTGCATTCCAAGATGGAGCGCTCGCCGGCGCCCAGGCGTGCATCTCCAAGGAAGCTGCCGGCGCTTGAACGGCCTGTCCCGGATCACGGCTCAACCCGCAGGTCAACAGGCCACGGAAGAGTGGGACGCAGGACGCCTCGGGGGCCGGCTGGTGGTCGGGAATACGGAATGCGGGCGCTGAAAACGCACGTGCGGCCCCGGCCGTGGCTAAAGGCTCCTCTGCCGGTAGACATTGCCGCGCCAAACTCAGGCCAACCGGAAGTGCGGCGGCGCCGTCCCAGGGCTTCCCGCCTGGCGCCCGTTGCAACCGAGGAAGCAGTTGCATCGTGCCGATCACTAGCGGCAGCGTGTGGCGAAGCGGAGCCGCAGGCCCACCCAGCGAATCCACCGCTAAGGCCATGAGGCCGGATAAGGGCGGCGTATCGCACAAGGTCTGGGGCGGAACGATCGCTCGACGGCCATGCCCGCCGGCACACCGCAAAACTGGTGGCGCCGTCCGAAACCTCTGTGGGGCTCGGCCGATGGCCAATGACAAACGTACCGGCAGAATCTGCTGAGCCTGATGCAAGCCCACGGGGAGTGCATTGGCACCGCGCCAGGCTTTCCCGCCAGGCGCTAGCCGCAGCCGCGGAAACCGTAGTATCGTGCCCAGCACGACGGGTCTGGATTGAACCGGAACCACCGGCCCCGTAAGCGAATCCACCTTGAATACGATGAGACCGGCTGGGGGCGGCTGATCTACGACCTGGAGGCGACGCCCGCCGGCGTTCTCGTATAAAGGCTCGGCAGGCCCGAACCGCCATGCGCTTCCCGCGGTCGCCGGTTTAGCCGCCGACACCACGGCGCTGGGAGCCAGGCAGGCGGCGGGCGCCGAAAGCAAGCCGTGGCGGAATTCGCCGGCGCCTCCGTGCGTGGGGCGAAGCGGCAAGGCTCGTGATGCGTGCGGGATCGCGGGCGCCGGGACTGGGTCTCGACGGCCATCGAGCTGCGTGGTTAGGATGTGAATCAGCGCGGCTGCCGGCGGAGCCGACGGAGCCAGAGGAGAGCACCTTCCGCCAGCGGCGAGTTCGTATACGGTAACGCAGCTGGATGGCCATGCTGAGCCGGGCAACGCTTGCGCGGTCGCGCTGGCCGGCAGCACCGTCTCGGACACAAAACCGGCCGCCGCCGGCACTTGCTTGCGCTTCGGCGTAGCGCCCTCGGCCTCGTCTCCGCTCAAGCAGGCCAACAACAGTCGATGGTGCTCTTCGCGGTGCGCGTCGCTGCAGAACTTGCGCTCTCGCAGCATCCGGAACAGCGGCAGTGTTTTTCCACAAACCAGGCAACGCACTTTACACCCTACCCACTCTCAATAGTAAGCAACCGTAGGACTGGCTTCCCAGTACGATTAACACCTAGTTATGGAGCGGTCCGAGGAAAACTTAGCGGATGTCTAAGCGATTTGCCTTAGGTAGGAGGCGGGCTGGCCGCTCTCCCAAACCGCCGGTTACGCGGCGAGTCGCCCACGAAAGCCGATCGGCAACGGGTGTGATTCAGCGCTAACATACAGAGGTGAACGCCTGGGACAAGTTCAAACTGGACCGCTCAGCTTTTGAGATCGCCTCGCTGGACGAAGAAACAGACGAGAGGGAGTACTGGCGCACAAAATCTCCGGATGAGCGTATGGCGGCGCTCGAACTGATGCGCCAGATCATCTTTGGCTACGATCCAGCTACCACCCGACTTCAAAGAGTTTTTGAGGTTGCTGAACTCGAGTAGCGTTGAATACCTGGTCGTCGACGGATACGCCGTCAACTACTACGGTTTTTCGCGGGCCACCGCCGACCTCGATATCTGGATTGCGCTCACTCCGGAAAATGCGCAGCGAGTCACAGAGGTGGTCAGGCAGTTCGGATTCGCGCAGGCCCACCCGGCGACGTTTCTGGAACCCCGCAAAGTCATCCGAATGGGCGTTCCGCCTGTCCGTCTTGAGATCCTCACTTCCATCTCGGGTGTGGAATTTGCGGATTGCTATGGCCGCCGAGTGGAAGCGGACTTTGACGGAGCCAGGGTGCCTCTGATCGCGCGAGATGATCTGAAGCGGAACAAGTTAGCGAGCGGCCGACTGAAGGATCGGCTGGATCGGCCGCGGCCGAGTACCCAGGCCATAAAAGCACCGCGTCCGGGCTTGGGGCACCACTCCGAACGAGATATCATGATAGGCACACGAGGAAGAAATGCGGGAAGTGTTGGCCAAGAGTTTTTGGCAAGGTGTGAAGAAGACTTATTATGAGGCGCTCGAAGGTCCGCCGCCAGAGGACAATGCCTCGCAGGCTCCCGCCAAGAGCAACCTGAACCCTTCTCCAACGTCAGAGACCCCATCGGCGCAGTCACCTTCAAGCGAGCAGCACTGACCTCGTCAATCTATCGCCGATCTTGCCGTCTCCGAACCGATAGCAGTTTGCCCACCCGGGCCACCGCCTCTCCCGCTTCGTTCCGCACCGTAACTTCGAAATTGGGGTACGACTTGCCATCGCGCTCTAGATCCTGGCGGATCCGCGCCAGTTGGTCGTCAGTCAGTTCGAATCGGGCGCGCACGCGGCCGCGGCCGGGCTTTAGAAAATCGATGGTCGCGGATTTGTCCCAGACCACGTAGCCCGGGCCGAGACTCTCCATCACCATTAGCATGTAGAACGGGTCGCACATGGAGTAGAGCGAGCCGCCGAAGTGCGTGCCCACGTAGTTTCGGTTCCAGGGCCGCAGACGGAGCTCCACTTCGATTTCGCGCAGGCGCCGGTCGGCGTGAGTGACGCTGATGCCAGAGCCGAAGTAAGGAGGATAGAAGCCAAACGCGCGCACGAAACGATGTGGGCCGATCCGTCGGGCGATGCGCTGCCAGAATGTCACTGCAGAAACTCGAGGTCGATGGTCTGTGCCAGCGTGCCGAAGGCGCGTCCGCCATCTGGGCCTAAGCGCGACGCGCAGAACGCTTCGGCAACCGCCGGCGGACTGAACCGCAGGAGCAGGGAAGCCTGCAACGCCAACGCCAACCGCTCTGCCACGCGGCGTCCTTCGGCTTCGAGAACATCCTTGCCGATGCCAGCCACGAACTTTTCCACGCGTGGATCGCGGGCCTGGCGAATTTCGGCCAGCAGCGCATCGAGCGCGTCCGGCTCCTTCTTGATGGTGCGGAGCGCGTCGAGCGCAATCACGTTGCCGGAGCCTTCCCAAATCGAGTTCAGCGGCGCTTCGCGATAGAGGCGCGGCATGGGCGACTCCTCCACGAAGCCGTTGCCGCCCAGACATTCCAGGGCCTCCGCAACAAATACCGGGGCGCGCTTCGAGATCCAAAATTTGCCCACGGCCACGGCCAGACGGGCGAAGCTGTGGTCGCCTTCGTCGAAGGCGCGCGCCACCCGCATCATCAGGAGCGTCGCGGCTTCCGATTCGATGGTGAGGTCGGCCAGTACATTGCGCATCAACGGCTGTGCGATCAATGGGCGGCCAAACGCATGCCGGTGGCGGCAATGGTGAACCGCTTCCACCAGCGCCCGCCGCATCAGCGCGGCCGAACCGATGGTGCAATCCAAACGGGTATGCTGCACCATCTCGATGATGGTGGCCACGCCGCGCCCTTCCTCGCCCACCAGGCGGGCCCAAGAGCCATGGAACTCGACCTCGCTCGATGCATTGGAGCGATTGCCCAGCTTGGATTTCAGACGCTGCAGATGAAATCCGTTGGGCTGCCCGTCCGGTGTCCAGCGCGGCAGAAAGAAGCAGGACAAGCCGCCGGGCGCTTGCGCCAGCACCAGAAACGCATCGCACATGGGGGCCGAGCAGAACCACTTGTGGCCGTCCAGCACATACGCGCCAATGCCGATGGGTTCGGCACGGGTGGTGTTGGCGCGGACGTCGGAGCCGCCCTGCTTCTCGGTCATCGCCATGCCCATCAGCACGCCCGCCTTTTCGGGCGCGGGACGGAACGACGGGTCGTAGGTGGTGGAATGAATCCGCGGCTCCCACTCGGCGGCGAGCTCCGGGTTGTTGCGGAGCACCGGGACCGCGGAATAGGTCATGGAGATGGGGCAGACGTGTCCTGCCTCGTTCTCCAATGCGAGCATGGCGAGAGCTGCACGGGCAACATGCGCGCCGGGGCGCGGGCTGGCCCACGGAAGATTGTGGAGGCCGTGCGCAACGGCCAGGCGCATCAGGTGATGCCACGCGGGGTGGTACTGGACTTCGTCGCGGCGGTGGCCGTAGCGATCGTGGGTGTGCAACACTGGCGGGTTTTCGTTGGCGAGCACAGCCCACTCGTTGGCTTCGGCACTGCCGGCGATGCGGCCGAAGTCTTCGAGTTGGGCGCACGCCCAACCGGCGCCTTCGCGGGCCGCGGCTTCACGTAAAGCACGATCGGTGGAAAAGAGGTCGTAGCCGGTCAGCGGCGGGGGCTGGTTGAGAACTTCGTGGTTCATGGGTGTACTTCAAAGCAGCCACACCGGCGACAAGATCGCCAGCGCTACGTAACGCCGGCGGTCTTCGCCGCCGGTGGGGTGGCTACAAGCTGTACCGGCCGGCTGCCAGCACGTGGCCGGCGATTTGCCGGCCGAGGGCAATGGTATTGGCCGGGTCGTGTTTGGCCAGGCGGCGCAGGATAGCCATCTGGGTTCGCAGCATGTCGCCTTCGGCCACCGCGCCGATCACCTTGCGCGCCGCGAGCTCGACTCGCTGGATGGCGTTCGCTGCGTAGAACTGCGTCACGGCGATGGCCTGCTTGGCCGCCGATTCGCCGCCGCTCGACCGCAGTTTCTCGGCGCGCAGAAGGCACGACTCCATGGCGTAGACTTCCATGATGCAATCGGCCAGCGCGCCCATCACTTCCTGCTGATCCGCCATGGCCTGCATGTATTTCTGCGAAGCCGCGCCGGCCGCAAACAAGGTGAGTTTCTTGGCGCTGGCCAACAGGTGGTGCTCGGCAGCTAGCGGGCCTTCCCGCTCTTCCACCGCCACTGGCCCGGACATCACTTCATCCATCAGCTGCTTGATGGCCGGCAGTAGCGGCAACGTGCCCGACATGGCGCGCTTCATCAAGAACCCGGTGATGATCAGCCGGTTGATCTCGTTGGTGCCTTCGAAGATGCGGTTGATGCGCGAATCGCGGTACGCGCGCTCGGCCGGATACTCCTCCACATAGCCATAGCCCGCAAAGATCTGGAGGACGTGGTCCACCACCATGTCGAGCATCTCCGAGCCCCACACCTTGAGGATGGAGCACTCCACGGCATACTCTTCGATGCGCTTCTGGATCTCGCGCGAGGCTCCTTCCGCGTGCGTATCGAGCGCGCCCAGGGCGGCGTCGATCATCCCGATGGTGCGATACACCAGCGACTCGCCCGCGTACACGCCCGCGGTGCATTCGGCGAGCTTCTCCTGAATCAGCCCGAATTCACAGATGGATTTGCCGAACGCTTTGCGCTCCTTGGCGTAGCGTATGGCCTCCAGCAGGCCGTTGCGCGCGCCACCGACGGCGGCCGCCGCCAGCTTGAAGCGCCCGATGTTCAAAATGTTGAACGCGATGTGGTGCCCTTTGCCGGCCTCGCCCAGCAGGTTCTCCACCGGGACCTTACAGTCGGCCAGAATCAGGGGGCATGTTGAGGAACCGCGGATGCCGAGCTTGTGCTCCTCCTTGCCGACCGAGAAGCCGGGCGTGTTGCGCTCGATGATAAACGCGGAGAACTTCTCGCCATCGATCTTGGCAAACACGGTGAAGACGTCGGCGAACCCGCTGTTGGAGATCCACATCTTCTCGCCGTTCAGCAGGTAGTGCTTGCCGTCCGGAGAGAGCACGGCGCGCGTACGGCAATTCATGGCGTCGGAGCCGGATGACGATTCCGATAGCGCATATGCGGCGATCCATTCACCGGTGGCCAGCTTAGGCAGGTACTTGCGCTTCTGCGCATCCGTGCCGTACCAGACGATCGGCAGCGTGCCGATGCCCACGTGCGCGGAGAATGCCACCGAAAAGCTGCCCAGCTTGCTGATCGATTCGGCCACCACGGCCGAAGTCACTTTGTCCATCTCGAGGCCGCCATAAGCTTCCGGGATGTCCACGGCCATTAGGCCGAGTTCGCCTGTCTTGCGGAGCAGACGCCGGGTCACTTCGAAGTTCTTGGCCTCGATTTCCGCCGCCACCGGCATCACCTCGTTGAGGGTGAACTCGGCCGCCGTCTTGGCGATCTGCCGATGCTCATCGGTGAAATCCTCGGGCGTGAAAATGTCTTGCGGCTGGCGCTCTTCGATTAGAAAACTGCCGCCTTTGGCAGCCTTTGCGACGACTGGTGTCTTAACTTGTGTAGCCATTTCTTTCACCTCTGCCTGCTAATTCAGATTTTCGAAAATACCCGCGGCTCCCATGCCGCCGCCCACGCACATGGTTACCATGCCGTATTTCGCATTCCGGCGCTTCAACTCCTGCAGCAAGGTGGCGGTCAGCTTGGCGCCCGTGCAGCCCAGCGGATGCCCGAGCGCGATGGCGCCCCCGTTGACATTCACTTTGGCCATGTCGATGCCCAGGGTCTTGATGACGGCCAGCGATTGCGCGGAGAACGCCTCGTTCAGCTCGATGAGATCGATCTGGTCGAGGTTGAGGCCCGCCAGTTTGAGCGCCTTGGGGATCGCATACACCGGTCCGATGCCCATTTCCTCGGGCAGGCAGCCGGCATAGGCAAACGCCACGAAGCGTGCCAGCGGCTTCAGCCCCAGGGCCGCGGCGCGTTCGCTCGACATCACTACCGCCGCGGCGGCTCCGTCCGAGGTCTGCGACGAATTGCCCGCCGTCACCGTTCCCCGGGCGTGAAACACCGGCTTGAGCTTGGCCAGAGCGTCCAGAGAAGTATCGGCGCGCGGGCCTTCGTCGGTTTTGAACTCGATTGCCGTGGTTTGTGGCTTCGACTTTCCGTTGGGCGTGATGAAGGTCACGGTAACGGGCACGATCTCACACGCGAATCTTCCGGCGGCCTGCGCCGCCAGCGCTTTTTGATGACTGGCCAGCGCGAATTGGTCTGCCTCCTCGCGCGAAATCCCGTAGTGTTGGGCCACCCGTTCCGCGGTCAAGCCCATGGAGAGATAGGAATTCGGGTAATGTTCTTCCAGCCAGGGATTGATCGAGATCTTGTTGCCGCCGAATGGGATCAGGGACATGGATTCGGTCCCGCCGGCAACGATGACGTCGGCGCCTCCTCCGCGGATTCGGTCGGCGGCGAGGGCGATGGATTGCAGGCCCGATGCGCAGTAGCGGTTGACGGTCATGGCCGCGGATTCGATGGGCAAGCCGGCGCGGAGCGAGCAGACGCGCGCTACATTTTGACCCTGCTCGGCTTCCGGCATGGCGCAGCCGATGATGACGTCCTCGACTTCCTTCTTGTCCAGGCTGGGCACGCGCTCAAGCGCGCCCTGGATGGCGAAAGCGCCCAGGTCGTCGGGCCGCGTGGCACGCAGGGTGCCTTTGGGGGCCTTGCCGACGGCGGTACGGACGGAACTTACAATGACTGCTTCTCTCATTTCGATCCCTCTTCTGCTCAACACTACTCAATTCTTCTCTACACGACCGGTAGGGCGGACCCCCGGTCCGCGCGGGTCCCCCTGGACCCGCTCCGTCTCGAAGGCACAATCGCCTGCCACACGCAAAAGGCCGGCCAGGGGGCCGGCCGCGGACCGGGGGTCCGCCCTACCAGTAAAGCCGGCGGCAAGACCGCCAGCGCTACTTAATTCCTCAGCGGTTTGCCATTCTTCAACGTGAACGCAATCCGCTCCTGCGTCTTCTTCTCGCCGCACAAGGATAGGAACGCCTCGCGTTCCAGGTCCAACAGATACTGTTCGCTTACCGGCGTGCCTGGCGTGATGTTGCCGCCGCACAACACGTATGCCACCCAATTGGCCACATTCACATCGTGGTCGCTGATGAACTCGCCTTCGCGCATGGTGTGGACCATCAGCTTCAGCGTCGCCAGCAGGTTCTGGCCGGGTGCCGGGATATCGGTGCGGGGCAGGGGAGCGGCGTAGCCGGCATTGGCGATATCGAGCGCCAGATGTTTGGCGTCCATGAGCAACCGGTCGCGGTTTAGGGTGATGCGATCGGCCACCGATAGATATCCGAGTTGCCTGGCCTCCAGCGCGGAGGTCGAAACCTTGGCCATGGCGATGGCCTCGAAGTTCCGCCGCAGGGCCTGCATCAATTCGACGGATTCGCTGCGGCCGCCCGCGTTCACGGCTTGGATGGTCGCCTCTTTGCAGCCGCCGCCGGCGGGCACCACGCCCACCCCGCATTCCACCAGTCCCATGTAGAGTTCCGCGTGCGCTTGCCGCCGCACCCCGTGGATGGCGATTTCCGCGCCGCCGCCCAGGCAGAAGCCGAACGGCGCCACCACCACCGGGCGCGGGCAAAACTTGATGGAGGAGGTCATGCGCTGGAAGGCGCGAACCATCATATCGACGTCGTCCCATTCGCCTTCCTGCGCGGCAAGGAGCAACTGCATCAGGTTCGCGCCGACCGAAAAATTGTCGGCATCGCCGCTGATTACGAAAGCCGAAAAGTTCCGCACGGCGTCGCTATCGGGGCGCAAGGTGTCGGTCAGCATGCGGACCACATCTTCACCGACCGCGTTCTTCAGCGAATGGAGTTCCAGGCAGGCCGCACCGTCGCCCAGATCGACCAGCGATGCGCCGGGATTGTGCCGCACCACACCGTTGGAGGCACGGAAGCGCGCCACGCGTGCGATGCCCTCAGGGTCGGCCACGGGCTGATAGTTACCGCTGGCGAGATCGAAACACTCCCGGCCGTGATCGCGATACCAGGAGCCGGCGCCGGTATCGAGCAGCCGCTCGACGTTCGCGCTCACCGGTTCGCCCGCGAGCTTCATGCGATCGACGGTGCGGCGCACGCCGGCGGCATCCCAAAGCTGGAACGGCCCCATCTCCCAGTTGAAACCAGCGCGCATGGCACGATCCACGCTGGAGGCGTCATCGGCAATTTCCGGCAGGCAATCGGCGGCGTAGTTCCACAGGGCGCTCAGGAGTTTCCAATGGAACCGCACGGCTTTATCTTTCTGTGTATCGCCGCTCAGCAACTGCGTCAAACGCTCGGGCAACTTCTCTACGTTCTTGGCCATTTCGAGCGAGGCGAACTTGGGCCGGGAAGCCGGACGATATTCGAGCGTCTTCCAATCGAGCACCAGCCGGACTTCTTTACCCTGGCTATCCTTCTCCTTTTTGTAGAAGCCCTGTTTGGTTTTGTCACCCAGCCAGCGCCGTTCGAGCATGGTCCGGATGAAGGGCGGCATGCTGACACTCTGCTGCTGGGATTGCGCGAAGTTTCCGGCCACGTGGGCCAGCACGTCCAGCCCCACCAGGTCCGCCAGGCGAAATGTTCCGGTCCGCGGCCAGCCAATGGCCGTGCCGGTGAGCGCGTCCACTTCCTCCACGCTCAGGTCTTCGGTCTGCATCAGCCGGACGGCTTCGAGCATGATAAATACACCGATCCGATTGGCGATGAAGTTGGGCGTGTCGCGCGCGAACACCACTTCTTTGCCCAGCCGCAGATCGGCGAAATGGGAGACCGCTTCGACCACCGCCCGGTCCGTCTCCGGCGTAGCGATGATTTCCACCAGCCGCATGTAGCGCGGCGGATTGAAGAAGTGCGCCCCTAGCCAGCGGTGGCGCAGGTGCTCCGGCAGTTTCGCGGCAATCGAGGCGATGGGCAGGCCGCTGGTGTTGGTGGTCAGAATCGCGTCCGGTTTCAAATGGGGTGTGATTTTCTCCAGCAGCGCCTGCTTGATGGCCAGGTTTTCAGTCACGGCTTCGATCACCCAGTCGCAGTCGCGAAGCATCGCGAGATCGTCATCGAAGTTGCCGATGGCGATGCGGGATGCCGCGGAGGCTTCATAGAACGCCGCCGGCTTGCTCTTCTTGAGTGAATCGAGCGCCTGCGCGGCAATGCTGCTGCGCGGTCCTTCTTTAGGGACGATGTCGAGCAGGACCACAGGCAGACCCGCGTTGGCGAAGTGCGCCGCGATACGCGAACCCATGGTTCCGCCGCCTAGTACGGCCACTTTGCGAATGAGAATTGAGGCTCCCTGGCCGGACGAAGTGGCTCCGGCGGGTTTTAAAATCGGTTCAGCAATCATGCATTTCTCCCTAGGTCACTGGCCGCATAAGTCAACAAGCACCGCTCCCTTTGGTCACGGCTCGGTAAGGGCGGTGGAAAGGGTACGTGGAATACCATACTAGTTTGCGGCCCTCCTGGTTCGGGCTAAGCCCTGCGTCAGCGTACGGACAAACTGCGAGGCGATCTCTTCTGCCGAAAGAGCTCCTTCCGGCTCGTACCACTCGCAGATCCAGTTCAGCGCGCCCGCGATCGCAAATGCGGCGATCTTCGGATCGCAAGGCGCAATCGACTTGTCTTCGATGCCTTCCGCGAGGAACGATCGCAAGCGGCGGTCGATTTTTCTCTTATAATTGCGCACTTCGGTCAACGCGGTGCTCGAAAGGTCGCCTTCGTCGAGGCGCATCACGCATCTTCCGAAATTAACCGTCATGACGTTGGCGTACGAATAAATGAACGCTTCGACCTTCTCCAGGCCGGTTCCACAGTGGGACGCAATCTCGTTAAGCGTCTCTTCAATCAGCGACGTGCCTAAACGATAGCACTCCAGCAGGATCTCTTCCTTGTTGCGGAAATAGTGGTAGAGCGCGGGCTTGGTGATGTTCAACCGCTCGGCGACATCGTTGAGCGAAGTACGCCCGTAGCTCTTCTCCAGAAAGAGCTGTGCGGCAGTTTTCAACACCGCCTCGCGTTTGGTGGCGGGATCGCGCCGCCGGTCGGCGAAAGCTTTCCGATTGGATACTGTTGACACTGGATTGCGCACTTGATATCTTACCCATGGGTAAGATAAAACGCAAGAGGCATTGTCATGCCCACTGTAGAGGAAGGCGATCTGCCGCTCCAGCGCATTTACCGCTGGGAGCGCGAGCGGTCGGCGGAAAAATTTCTCACGCAGCCAATCGGCGGCCAGGTGCGCGACTGGACGTGGTCGGAAGCCGTCGGTGAGGCGCGTCGGGTGGCCGCCTACCTGAAAGCGCAGAATTGGGAGCCGGGGTCGCGCGTGGCGATTCTGTCGAAGAACTGCGCCTGGTGGATCCTGGCCGACCTCGCCATCTGGATGGCCGGGCATGTGTCCGTGCCAATTTATCCTTCGCTCAAGCCGCAGACAGTAAGGCAGATCCTGGAACATAGCGAGTCGAAAGCTTGCTTCCTGGGTGCCACCGACGAGAAGGAAATGGCGGAGTGCGGCATTCCCGCCCGGGTTTGCTCGATCCGATTCCCGAATGCGGACAGACGCGATTCCGGAACCTGGGACGACCTGATTCGGGCGACGCCGCCGCTTGCTGAGTCGCCGACCCGTCTGGCCGAGGAGCTTTCCACCATTATTTATACGTCCGGCACCACCGGCACCGCCAAGGGTGTGATGCACGGTTTCGCGGCGTTCACTTATAACGCCGGAATCATCGCGGAGATGCTCGGCTTCACCGCGGACCAGCGCATCCTTTCTTACCTGCCGCTGGCCCACATTGTGGAGCGCGTGGGTGTGGAGGCGATATCCGTACTCCTGGGCTCGCGCATCTTCTTTACCGAGGGTTTGGAAACCTTCCTCACCGATTTGCAGCGCGCGCAGCCCACGGTTTTCCTTTCCGTTCCGCGCCTGATGCTGAAATTCCAACAGAATGTGTTCGCGAAAGTTCCCAAGGCGAAGCTGGATAAGCTGTTCCGCGTGCCCATCGTGAGCGGCATTGTGAAACGGAAGATCCTACGCCAAATGGGTCTCGGTTCGGTGCGGAATGCCGCCTGCGGAGCCGCGCCGCTGCCGGTGGACATCCTCTTGTGGTTTCGGGAACTCGGCCTGAACCTGGCGGAAGGTTATGGCATGACGGAGACGCTCATCACCCACCTGCCCGCACCGGGGACGGTCCGGCCCGGTTACGTCGGCGCAGCGATGAAGGGCATCGAAGCCAGGCTGGGAGAGAGCAGCGAGCTGCAGATCCGCAGCCCCATGAACATGCTGGGATATTACAAGGACCCGCTGGGCACGAGCCATTCGTTTCTGCCGGACGGCTTTTTCCACACTGGGGACGTTTGCGAAATTGCCCCCGACGGGCAGCTCAAAATTGTAGGGCGCATCAAAGAGCAGTTCAAGACCAGCAAGGGGAAGTATGTGGCGCCGGCCCCCATCGAGAGCAAGTTGGTGGCGCATTCCGAAGTCGAGGCGTGCTGTCTGATGGGCGCGGGCCTGCCCAGTCCGTTCGCGGTGGCACTGTTATCCGAGGAAGCGCGCCAACGCTGTGCCGATCCGCAGGCGCGCGCAGCGCTCGAGAGCTCGCTGCGGGCCCAGCTTGACGAAGTGAACGCGCAGCTCGATCCGCACGAGCGCGTGGCCTTTATCGCCATTGTCGACGGCCCATGGACCGTGGGGAATGGTTTGATGACGCCCACCCTGAAGCTCAAAAGGCCGGTTCTCGAAAGCCGCTATCAGGGCCTGATCGACAGCTGGAAGGCCAGCAACCGGCCGATCATATGGGAATCTGCTCCGTGAACCGTAGCACTTTGTGACGAAGTCTTCGACGTTGACGTACCACCGACGCTACGTTACGATGTGAATGCGGGGTGGAGCAGTCTGGTAGCTCGTTGGGCTCATAACCCAAAGGTCGAAGGTTCAAATCCTTCCCCCGCAACCAAATCCTTCAATCGGTTGCGCGGATTATCGAGGACCAGCATCAACTGCTGCGCGCAGACCGGTTGTTAACAGGCGTTGCCGTCAACATGGCCCATAGACAGTAGCTCCACGCGTGCGATATTCCGGTGTGGGTCACAGTCTCTCCTTGCACCGGGGCCTTAATCAACGCCGCGCGACGGGCAGGCACTGCACAGGTTGCCAACGTCGTTTCGAAATGCGCGACCGGCAGAAGTGTTAACCAGGGCAGCTTCCGATTGCACCGCCTGCGTACGATCCGGTCAGCAACCCGAAACCCGCAGCCACTAGCAGCAATCGCCGTCACACGCTACTACAGAAGGGAGGATTGCTGGTCAGATGGCGCAACTCGACATCCTGAGCGCCGAGTTCACACGTGAAGTGGAAAGTGCATGGGACTGCGCCCGTGACGAAGCACTGGCGAGGAGCATTCCCGTCTTCTATCGTGACCACGGGACTGGTATCGAAATCATGCAGCAGCCGGACGGGCGCCGCTTCGAAATCCGATTCATCGCAGGCGCGCCACGCGGATGCAACTACGAGATCGTGCGCGAACTATCGGTGAGCGCTGCTTAAAATGTGCCGGTCTTGACTGTAGTTGCTGGCCCGAATGGTGCCGGCAAGAGTACCTTGACCGACAACCTTGACGGCGGTGCGCTGGCGCGAGACCAGCTGGCCCTCTACGGGCGCGATTCTGGACAGCTGCCGCTACCCAGCGAGGCTCCCAGCCCCTGAGTCGATTGTCAGAATCGAGGAGAAGTAAGGTAGTTCTTACTCCCTGGTCAAGTAGTCATATTCCCGGCGCGCGTTCGGCGCGCACGATAAACCTTTTCGGCGCCGATCCAACGTATTCGAACGGAAAGCAGGTGACCAGAGTCAAGCTATCGCGTCCGGTAGGATACAAGACCTGAATGTCTTCCGGCCTGACCACGTTTGTGGATACTACGCGGTAGCGATAAGCTCCCTGGAGAGTGTTCACTGTGATCTCGTCGTCCCGTTGGATCGAGCGCAGAGGCCGGAAAAATGTGTCTCTATGTCCGGCGATTCCCACATTCCCCGACTCCCATGGCAGCGCGGTCCCGGGTATATGGCCCACCGCTCGTTTGAGGTCGCTGCCGTCCACCCCTTCGACGAACATCACAGAAACAGCGATACGCGGGATCTCAAGACTGCCTACAACGGCATGCTCGGCAGGTGCGGGCACGGGGGCAATCGAATCCACAGGGGCCGCTTTGTTACCCTCTTTCAGGCGAAGCTCTCTGGTGAACTCCCGCGCCACGCTGGCCTGATAAAACTTCGCTTCCAGGAGGACCGCTAAGCAGTATCCCAAAGCCAAAGCGCCAACCATCGTCAATGTATACTCTGCCAGCTTCAGAGTTCGTCTGGCTTGACCGGAGCCAATGATAATTCTCATGGAATTTTCCCCTGGGAACTCACGGGCCGGCCCGTCCGTTCCGGCGATGCAACGTAGCCGGCTCTTGTCCGCACCAGGAGTTTCTCACCGTGGCGTCCGGTGGCCCTTACTTTAATCGTCCGTGGGGAATTATCAAGCTTCTGGTTGGACGGGATATAACCGATCGTGTACTGGTTGCGGATGTCCTCCGCTATCTGCTCGCAGATCGCCACCACCTGGCTGGTTTCCAGGGGCAGGAACGCCTCACCCCCCGTGGCGCGCGCGATCTTCCTGAGAACTCCCGGGTTGCTGTCCGCTTCGTCTTCATCGAACAAGCCGACCGTGTAAATGATCGCGTCCGAGCGCCCGGCATCCTCCAGCACCTGGCCCAGCTTATGATGACTGGCGTTGTCTCCTCCGTCGCTGATGGCGATCAGAACCTTCTTGTCAAGCGTGGCTTTCCTCAGATGATCGAGCCCGGCTCTGATCGCATCGTATAGCGCCGTCTTGCCGCTCGCCGGAATGCCGTTGAGCGCGCCTCCCAGTTCCACGGCGCTGGCCGAAAAAAGGCGGGTATCGGGCAGCCCGAAAGATACCCGCTCGTTGAAGTTCACGATGAACATCTCGTCCCGCGGGTTGCTGGCACGTACGAAAGCCAGCGCGGCGGCGGTCACCTCTTTCCTCTTTCGGCCCATGCTGCCGCTGTTATCGACGGCCAGCCCGACCGCCACCGGAACGTCTTCATGGTCAAAGATCCGGATGACCTGTGGCGCGCCATCCTCATAAACGTGGAAGTCCTCTTTTCGCAGACCGGAGACAAACCCGCCCTTTCTGTCCAGGACGGTCGCGTGCAGCTCAACCAGGTTGACATCCACCGATATGGTGGCGTCTCCGGGCGGTGATCCGGTCTGGCCTGGGAAGCCTTGTCCCACGGCCAGAAAAAAGAGCGGGAGGTAACGCAGCGCGGTGGAGATGCGCCCTCCCGCCGGAAACGCTTTCTGCATGGAGTGCGTCTGCCCCTTCCTTTTATTCTCTCTCTAGATCCAACTGGCTTCGGCGCGGCGGAGCAACCAAGCGAGCCCGAAGGCTAGCAGCCCGATCAGACCCAGCAAAGGCAAAGAACTAGCGGTCTGGGGCAAACTGGCTGGAGGCTGCGAAACAACGAATACTTCGGCGATCTCGACCTCCTCCTCCGTTGGCTGCTGCGCCTTTAACGGCGCCTGCTTCATCGCCACCACGTGAGGCTCCTTCATGGTCGTGGCGGGCATGGTGGTATTGGCTGCCAGTTCAGTCGGCATCGACGCAACCGGCTGATTGTTCGCCTTGGCCAACTCCACGGCCTTGACCTTGGGGTATACAAACTCGTGGCCGTAATTGTCGCCAGGGTAAAACCAAGCCCTTACCGCCTCGGGAGCTCCCGCCGCTCGCTCTTCGAAGGTAATCATAGTTTTGCCGGTGGGTTTCAGGCGGTAGTCCGGAATCGTCAGGAAGGTGCCATACAAGTGGTTCTCCTTCCTATTGAAGACCTGAACGATATTGCGATCCGATTGTGAGTCCACGAGCTTGAAAACATACGTGCCCGGGTCCAGGACCTGCCCGGGGATCTCCACGGGTCCGCTGAATGTAAAGATGGTTTTTTGGTTCCACTCGTCTGCTTTGGCGTGCGGCAGCGCTGCCCCTAGCACGCCAATGCACACCAATGCAATGACCTTAATGTTCTTCATTTTCGAATTCTCCTTGTGTTGGGAGCGATTCAAACTGCTTGCTTCCCTCTCGTTCTTTCTGGTTTCGCGAAGCGAGGCCCCATTGCCCTCGCCGCTTCCATACATTTGCAATCGGGCCGCCAACAGGTCGAGGCCGATCGCCGGCCCGTTCCAACACAGAGTTAGCGACTCGATCGGACGAAAACCATTTGGCTGTTCCGCGTTTCCCGGCGTCGGGCTGACACTAAGTGTCGAAGATACGCCGGGCGCGGCCAAATGCGGCGCAGTGCCGGTGCAGCGCCCGGGACGGCAATTCTTGATCGGCCCGCCCAGAACACCGCCGACGTCGTTCTGCCGCAATTCGGTCGCGTGTAATGGCCTCCAGATTGCTTTTCCAGCTGTTGTGAACACCATGGGGAAGGAATGTCCACCGATGTCCGCTCCTAAGATAAACCACTCCTTATCGCGCATCTTCGTATTGAGTGCTGTAGTTCTCGGCAGCGCCATGGCTCAACAATCCACGCCTCCTTCTACCGAGGCGTTCCCACCCGACACTCCTGGTGAAGCCCACGCAGCCACAGATCTTCGCGTATCCGGGCCCGATCAAGACGCAAGCTGGCTGTTCCCGATCACCCGATTGAACCAATTGCTCCCCCACTGGATTCAATTCGGTGGACAGTTTCGCAACCGTGTGGAGAGTCAGGATGGACTCAATTACGCCTCCGTCAACGACGCGTACGATTTGACTCAGCTCCGCCTCGGCGTCTACATTCAACCTACCCGTTGGCTGGAAATTGTTGGGGTCACGCAGGATTCGCAAGTCTTTTTCAATCACCATGTAGCGACCGCGGCTCCCTACCAGGAGGTTTGGGATATTCGCGAGGCTTACGTTCAGCTTGGCAGCTCAACCGAAGGATGGATCGACCTGGTGGGAGGACGCCAGATGTTCTCTTTTGGCGGCGAGCGTGTGATCGGGCCTTCCGACTGGCTGAACATGGGGCGGACGTTCGATACCGTCCGAGTCGATCTCCACCACCCGGGTGTCGAAGTCAGCGTCTTCGCGGCGTCGGTGATTTACGCCCTCGACGATAATATCGCCCATCATATTGAAGGCAACAATATCTATGGAATCTACAGCAGCTTCACGCACCTTCTCCGGCATACGACGATTGAGCCCTATCTGTTGTGGCGAGTCGCTCCCAGCATGACGTCTCTGCCCGAAACCGAGGGCCGCGGGAATCTGAGCGAGGTGACGGGAGGAGCTCGTGTGGCCGGCACGTTACTTGACAATTTCGACTACGACATCGAAATGAATAAGCAAACCGGATCCCTGGGGCCCGATACCATCGACGCTTGGGCCGGGCACTGGAACGCCGGCTATACCTTCCAGGAAGCGCGCATCCATCCGAGACTGTTTGCCGAGTACAATTACGCCTCTGGCAATAAGAACCCAAACGGCAACACTTGGGGAACCCATGACCAGATTTATCCTTCCGCTCACGATAAGATGTCCTTCGCCGATCAATTCGGCTGGAGGAACATCGAGGACATCCGCGCGGGCGTTGACGAAAAAGTTGGAAAAAGGTGGACACTGACGGAGATGGCTGACGATTTCTGGCTGGCGACGAGAAACGATGCGGTCTATGCCTCCAGTGGCGCTATCGCCGTTGCCGCGCACCCGGGAGCCACCAGTAGCCACTTCGGAACGGAACTTGACTTGATCGCGGAGTATAGGCAGAACCGGCATGTAGACTATGGCTTCGGTTTTTGTCATTTGTTTACCGGCCAGTACTTGAACGAAGTTACGCCCGGCAAAGACTACAATTACCCGTTTGCCTACGTAACTTATGTCTTTTGACAGATCATGTTTGACAGATCGAAGGGAGGAGAGATTATGGCTGATATTGAGAATAACGAGACGAAGGTAAGTAGAAGAGACGTTTTTGGACTAGGCTCCGCTGCTATCGCGGCCGCGACCATCGCTATGGTGGGTGAGAGAACGGCGGATGCGCAGCAGCCGGCTAGCCACACTGCGCCGAACGAGATCAATCCGGGCCAGATAAACGGTCCGCTCGCGGCGGAGAATCCGGATTCGGAATGGTGTCCGCCCACCGATAGCGGCAACGTAAAGCCGTTTAAGTATTCGTTTTCTCTTTCGCGCAAGCGTCTGGAGAGCGGCGGGTGGACACGCCAGGTCACGGTGCGCGATTTGCCGGTTTCCACGACCATAGCAGGCGTGGAAATGCGGCTCACGGCTGGCGGTGTCCGCGAGCTCCATTGGCACGTGGAAGCGGAATGGGCCATCATGCTCTATGGCAGCGCCCGCATCACCGCTGTAGATCAGGAAGGTAGGAGTTTTGTCAGCGATGTCAGCAAGGGCGACTTGTGGTTGTTCCCCCCGGGTGTGCCTCATTCGATCCAAGGCCTCGGCCCGGATGGCTGCAAGTTCCTCCTCGTTTTCGACGACGGGAACTTTGACGAGTTTCATACATTCTTGATAACGGACTGGCTCGCGCATACGCCGAAGGAAATCCTTGCGAAAGACCTGAATGTTCCACAATCGACCTTCGACAAGGTTCCCAAGAAGGAGCTCTTCATCTTTCAAGCCGGCCTGCCGGGGGATCTGAAAACGGAACAGGCTCAGGCGGCCCAAGGGACCGGAACGGTTCCAAAAACGTTTGACTTCAAGGCGAGCACGATGAAGCCAACCAAAGTCACGCGCGGCGGCGAAGCGAAGATCATCGATTCGAAGATCTTTCCCGTCACCCCGATTTCCGCTGCGATCGTCACGCTGAAACCGGGTGGCCTGCGCGAACTGCACTGGCATCCCAATGCGGATGAATGGCAGTACTACATTTCGGGTAAGGGACGCATGACCGTTTTCGCCGCCGGCTCGACTGCCCGAACGATGGATTTCGAAGAGGGAGATGTCGGCTACATCCCGATTTCCAACCCCCATTATGTCGAGAATACGGGCGACTCCGACCTGGTCTTTCTTGAGATGTTCCGGACCAGCGAATACCAGGACATTTCGTTAGCCGAGTGGATGGCGCACACGCCGCACCTGCTGATGGATCAGCATTTAGGAGTGGGAATGTCGATGCTCGATAGCATCCCCAAGCAGGAAACGGTTATTACCCCGGTGTAAAGCCGGGCGGGTCCATTGCTGCCGGGCGGCGCCGACAGTGCGCTCCTCGGCGGCGTGACCAGCTTGAGGTAGGGGTTCAGACACCGAGTATATTTGCCTGCACCTTCACGTAGCGATGTTCCCGCGCCCATAGATCCAGGGGAATCGTAGCAAGCTCATCGACGATCGGCACGGCGCGCCCGTTCTTCGTCAGATCGACCGTTTTGATGTAACAGCCGCACGTGTCGCACGCTTCGACGCGAACGTGGACGAATTGATCAGCCGTGTAGATCGCGAGCTTTTCGACGCTCTCCTCACCGCAGGCTGGGCACAAGATCCGCCCGAATGGCCACTCGGTTGCGCACATGGAGCAGATGAGCGAGCGCCGGGCACCGTCGCCTTGCGGCCGCAAGACGCCAACGGCCGGCTTTCGCGAACAGAACGGACACAGAGCCGATGCCGCCTCAACAGCCACACCTTTGGTATGCCCGGCGAGGTGTTCGGCATAGGGCTGCAGAAACAGCCAGGCGAGCAGCGCTTCCGGGTTGGCGCCAGGCGAGGCCGATCGCCAATGGAACGCAAGCAGCTCGCCCGCTCGATCCGCGTCCCGTGTCTCCCACTCGTGCGCGGACCGTGCGATGGGCTCGGGTGCACCAGCCCCAATTTCAGAAAGAAACTCTGGAAACTGCGGCAACAGCGCGTCAAGATCGGAGGCCGAAGATTCGTGCAAATACCAATACATTCCCTTCTGGAAAGTCGCGACACGTTGATAGAAGCGCAGCACCTCGACCGCGAACGGATGCGCGGCCGCCAGTTCACCCGCACGCCCGATCCGCTGATCCCACTTGGATAGATTCATTTTTGCCCGGACGTCTTCTTCGTGACTTGCTCGTACCAGAGGCGGTGGTGCGTCTTGGCCCAGGCGGTCGAAACTTCTCCACGGATGATCGAGGTGAAACCGCCGCGCACCATTGCCGTGCCCATGTACACGTGGATGATGAAGCCGCCGATGGTGGCGAGTGCAACCGCGACGTGGACCGCGACCGCCAGATAACGCAGCCATCGGAGACTCCAGGAAATCGATTCGACGAACCACAGCGCAAAGCCCGAAAGCAACAGCAGGATCGCGCCATAAAGCATCAGCCAGAAGAATATTTTCTGGCCGTAGTTAAAGCGTCCAATGGGCGGAAGGTTCTCGTCTTCGTTCCGTATGTAATTTTGCGATACCTTCCACCAAGCGCGGTCGGCGTCAGTGATGAGCATGTCGCTTCGCCAGATCTTGTACATCCATAGAACCGCAACGGCGAAGGCCAGTCCAAACCATGGATGCCAGAAGCGGGCAGTCGCTCCGCCGCCGACGATGATAGCCATCCAGAACAGGTAAGGCGACCAGAAGGCCAAGCCTGTGACTAAACAATATAAGTACGACAGACCGGCCATCCAGTGGTGAACACGTTCGCCAAGCGTGTAGCGAAGAATCCGGCCGTCCGAGGTAACCATGGTGGGGGAGGAAGAGCTAACTTGGGAAACGCTCACGGCTGTTCGCCTTTCTGTTCCACATCAGCCTTGACTTGCTTGGGACCAAACCGCAGGTAGTGAAGCGTTACGCCGATTATTCCTCCCAGCATGGCGAGATTGCCGATCCACTTAGCTGGACCTTTCCAGAGCCGGACGACCCATGGAATGTGGGGATCTCTGGGCAACCCGCCATATTCCTCTGGGTTGGTCACGTCGTGAAGTACATAGATGACACCTGTTCCGCCAACACCCGCCGGATCGTAGACGCCTGCGTTTGCGAAGCCGTAGTGCTCGCGAAGTTGTTGTGCGCGCGATTCGGCCAGGTCTTTCATGTCGTCCTTCGTTCCGAAGTGCAGGCAGCCCGTGGGGCAGGATTTGATACAGGCAGGCTCCAGGCCTTCGGTGACGCGGTCGACGCAGAGAGTGCACTTAAACATCTTTTTGGTTTCCGGGTTGAACTTCGGAATGTTGAAGGGGCACCCGCTGACGCAGTAGCCGCAACCGATGCAGTGGTCCTGCTGAAAATCGACGATGCCGTTGGAGTACTGCACGATCGCACCGTCGGCCGGGCAGGCGGCGAGGCAGCCCGGCTCGGCGCAGTGCATGCACTGATCCTTGCGCATGAGCAGGCTCACGCTGCCGTCTGCGCGTTCCACCTCGTTGAACTTGATAAGATTCCAGTAATTCCACGCCGTCTCGGGCATGGTCTGATAGGAGTTATCGAATACTGTCTCGCGGAAGGGATATCCGTTCCATTCCAGACACGCGACTTCGCACGCTTTGCAACCGATGCAGGTTGTGGTGTCGATCAGCTTGCACACAGTGTAGACGGGCTCGACGTTGGCTCCGGGAGTCGGTCCCGGATGCCCCGAGATTTTTCGAATTTGCGCCGATGCCTGGCTCATGACGGCACCTAGACCTTCTCGACCTTCACCAGAAAGCCCTTGAATTCCGGGGTATGCGCGTTGGGATCGATCACGGTGGGCGTGAGCCGATTGGCGATGGTCCTGGCGTTTCTGCCCGCGTCTTCCTGAATGCCGCGGTAACCTTGATTGATCGGCAGGCCAATCTGATAGATCTTCTTGCCGTCGATCATCATTGGCTTAATGCGCTTGGTGACAAAGGCCTTGGCGATATAGAAGCTCCGCGCGCTGGTGACTTTTACCTTATCGCCGCCGCGAATCCCTAATTCCTGAGCGAGTTCCACTGGCATTTCGACGAATGGTTCCGGAATGAGCTGGACGTTCATCGGGTTGTTCTTGGTCCAGTAATGATAGTGCTCGGTCAGTCGATAGGTCGTACAGATGATGGTGAAGCCGTCTGCGACCGTGCCGTACTTGTCCGCCGGGGTCGAAAACTTTTTCACCACCGGATTAGTGGGATGCTGTGGGTGGAACAGATTCGCGACCGGGCTCTCGATCGGTTCATAATGCTCCGGGAAAGGACCGTCGACTAACGCCGCCAAGGGGGCGAAAATCCGCCCGATGCCCTCTGGATTCATAATGAACGGACCCATGTGGTCTTTCGGATGCGAATCGACCTTGAAATCGGGCACGTCGTTGCCGACCCAGAGCTGCGCATCCTCGTTCCACCAAACCTGTTTTCGCGTCGCATCCCACGGGTTGCCGGCAGGATCGCACGATGCGCGGTTATATAGGACGCGCCGATTCGCCGGCCAGGACCATCCCCAATTCGGGAAGACGCCCATGCCGGACGGGTCTTCGGTCCCGCGACGCGCCAGTTGCGGTCCGGCCTCCGTCCAGGATCCGGAGTAGATCCAGTTGCCGCAGGACGTCGTGCCGTCATCCGTTAGGAGCGCGAAGCCAGGTAACTGCTGCCCGGCTTTGAGCACAACCTGCTGCGTCTTGGGATCGGTAAGATTCGCGAGCGCCGTGCCGTTGACCTCCTTCGCTATTTCGCCGAGTGAGGGATGCTCGGGTTCGGAATATGACCATGTAAGATTTAGAATCGGATCCGGGAACTTGCCTCCTTCGGTCTGGTACAGTTCGCGTACCTTGAGGAAGATTTGAGCCAGGATGTCCTGATCGAGCCGGCACTGCCCCGGAGGCGGCACCGCCGCGTTTTTCCAGATCAACCAGCGGGCCGAGTTGGTCATCGAGCCGTCTTTTTCTGCGAACCCGGCACAGGGAAGGCGGTAGACGGTCGTGTTGATCTTCTTCATCTCCTCGGGCGTAATTCCTGGCGATCTCCAGAATTCGCTGGTCTCATCCGCATAAATCTCGCCGACCACGAGCCAATCGGCTCGCTTGAGAGCTTCGATATTTTTTTGGGAATCGGGGCCGATGCACACTGCGTTCATTCCGAACGCGAGCATCCCTTTTACCCCGCCGCGATACATGTCGTCCCAGATGTGGGTCCAGGAATAATCGCGATCCACCTTCGGCAGGTAGTGAAACGCCCAGTCGTTTTCCTTTTTCGCCGTGTCGCCGTACAGAGCCTTGAGGAACGAAACGGCGAATTTGGGCGTGTTCGAGTAGTAATTAAACGAGTCCCACGGAGCCGGCTTGGAAGCGGTCGGCGTAGTGCGCGCCATGTACGTCTTAAAATCGACATCGGTGGGGATGGGCGCCTTCAAATAACCCGGTAACGAGTCAAATAGCCCGGCCATATCCGTCGCACCCTGGATGTTGGAGTGCCCGCGCAGAGCGTTGACGCCGCCTCCGGCCCGGCCAATGTTTCCCAGAAGCAACTGAAGGATAGCGGCTGCGCGGATGATTTGCGTGCCGAAGCTGTGCTGGGTCCATCCCACCGCGTACATGATGGTCGCCACTTTTTTCATGTCGCCGTTAGTTCGGACCGAAGTGAACAGATCCGCGGCTTTGAGGAACTGCTCCTTGGCAATACCAGTGACGCGCTCGACCATCTCCGGCGTGTACCGCGAATACTGCTGCCTCAATAGCTGAAACACGCAGCGAGGATGCTGAAGGGTGAGGTCATAGGCGACCTTCGCCGGCAGACCCGCGGAAGCCCCGCCGCCGTCCGCCTCATAATTCCAACTCGAGTTATCGTAAGTCTGAGTGGCCGCATCGAACCCCGAGTACAATCCGTCTTCAGGCAGCTTGAAACCTTCCTTCACGATGAACGACGCATTAGTGAAATGGGTCAGGTACTCCTTCGCGATCCGGCTGTTTTCGATCGCGTAGCGGATTGCGCCTCCTAAAAATGCAATGTCGCTTCCGGCTCGGATCTGGCAGAACAGATCCCCGGTTGCCGCCGTGCGCGTGAAGCGCGGGTCCACCACAATCAGCTTGGCATTGCGATCACGCTTGGCTTCAATCGCCCACTTAAATCCACAGGGGTGATTTTCGGCAGGGTTCCCTCCCATCACCAACATCATGTCGGTGTTCTTGATGTCGACCCAACCATTGGTCATCGCACCGCGTCCGAACGTGGGCCCCAAACTGGAGACCGTGGGGCCGTGTCAAACGCGGGCCTGGTTTTCGATGTAGGTGACTCCCAGGCTGCGCATCGTCTTCACGACGAGATAATTGAACTCGTTCGTGTCCGTGCAGCCGCCGATCCAGGAGAAACCTTCGCAGCGGTTCACGGTGCGTCCCTGCGCATCCTTTTCAATGAACGTGTCGTCGCGGGTCTTCTTGATGCGGTGGGCAATCTCGTCCAGCGCCTGATCCCACGCGATATCTTCCCAATGATCCGACCCAGGCCGGCGAACCTGGGGCTTCAGCAGCCGCCGTGGATTCAGGATGTCCTGGTGAAGCGATGCTCCTTTAGGACACAGCGTTCCGCGGTTGGTCGGATGATCAGGATCGCCTTCGACGTGGATCACCTGAGGAGTCACGTTCTTGGCGTTGTCGCCGATCGTATAAATGAGAACGCCACACCCGACCGCGCAATACGGACACGTGGAGCGCGTCTCCTTGGCGCGGGCGATTTTCAGCTCCTGAAGCTGGGCATAGGCAGGCGTTAGATCGAAGCCGAAAAACGAGGCTACGGCGCCGGCAGCGGAAACCTTGAAGAAATCTCTACGGCTGGCATCCATGGGAAAACTTTCCTTTCGTCGATCCGAAAACCTTGGCATAGCAATCTCAATTCCGTTAAGGATCAGGTAGGATATCTGCTTGTGAGCAAAAGGGCAAGGCCGGGTACGAGTCGATAGATCGACACCGCGAGTTGGTATGTCGACATCGACCGAATGGCCGCCGCGGACTCCGACCGCCGCGGGCCGCCGATTTGATACAGCGGATTGAGGCCGCCATTCTGGCCGCCGCTTCCGAGCGATGCTCCCAGCATCTGGGTCGATTGCCCGAACAGAGGGGAACTGAGGTAATTGATGGGCAGGCCAAAGTTGGGGTGGTTGAAGATGTTGAAAAGATCCGCTCGCGCTTGAAGGGTAAGGCGCTCGTGGAGTTTGAACTGCTTCCGCAGCGTCAAATCGACATTCGTAGCGCCAAATCCACGCAGGGCATTTCGTCCCAGATCGCCTTGCACCGCCGTGCTGGGTATCGTGAATGCGGCTGGACTGATTTCCCTTCCGCCGGCTACGTCCGGATTTGCAATCCAGAGCGGTACTCCGGGAACCAGATTCGGACGCGGTCCGCCGGCAGCTCCCGTTACAAGTTGACCGAGAGGGGAGGGGTTCAGTCCGGTGACCACATTCACCGGGGGCGCGCTGCGAGCGTAAACGATTGAATCCGTCGACCAGCTCCCAAATATCGTCTTCCATATTCCACTGCCCGGCGCGGGAATGTTATAGGAAACTGCGCCTGAGAACGTGTGCCGGATGTCATAGTCGGACGAACCACGCTCCTGAGACAAAGGCGCGTAGTTCGCCGGCAAATTTATGGGATAGGCGTCGGAGGAAGCATCGTCGATCGCATGCGCCCAGGAATAAGAGAACAGGGTCACGACGTACGCAGGTGATGTGCAGGTGTTGCGGGCACTGAAAGCCGGCGCGCGGGGCTACTTACTGAAGGGGCACGTGCGCAGAGAACTCCTGGACACCATTCGTGCTGTCCATGCCGGCCAAAAGCGCATCCCCCCGGAGGTCGCCGCCGAGTTGGCTGAGCATGCCGCGGACGACGAGTTAAGCTCACGGGAGATCGATGTGCTCCGGCTGATCGCGACCGGGAACGCGAACAAAGCGATCGCCGGCCAGCTCTCCATTGCAGGGGACACGGTCAAGAGCCACGTCACGAATATACTCGCCAAGCTCGGCGCTAACGACCGGACCCACGCCGTCACGATAGGGCTAAAGCGCGGAATCATCGAGCTTTAGATCCCCCAAAAGTGGGATGGCCCGACCCCACTTTCT
>Ga0182024_10000884_pt1 | contig 77400 bp, 74 predicted proteins | sample P32metaG_FD_120480 | JGI IMG/M metagenome (GOLD analysis project Ga0182024, IMG submission 120480) | Permafrost microbial communities from Stordalen Mire, Sweden - P3-2 metaG (Illumina Assembly) | ecosystem: Environmental > Terrestrial > Soil > Wetlands > Permafrost | place: Sweden: Stordalen...
AGATCGCCGGTCTGATAGACATCCGCCACCTGGCCGCTGATCCCATTGATCCTGGTCGCATCGTCGCGCTTGATTTTGCTGGCTTCTCCCGCCATTTCGTAAGAGATCAGGGTTTTTGCAGACCCGGTGTCGAGTATAAAATGGACTTCGCGCGAGTCATTGACGCGGGTCGGGATCAGCAACATGTGACCGAAGCGGAATACGGGAACGAAGTTTCGCATCTCCGCGGAGACGACGCGGTCGTGAAGCTCTTCGTCCGAGACCTGATAACCGCGCAGCGGATCGAGGCGCAGCTTTTTGGCGGCAAAATCCAAGGTGATCAGAAATTGAGAAAACACATCCGTTCCGATCAGTCCGCCGGCGGTGCCGACCGCTTCCTGGCTGGAGACATTGATCACAGCGTCGTGAAATTCGACGCTTCCGATCTGAAGGCGCTCCGCGATGCCGCGATAGCCGCCGGGCGATTTCAAGCTGTCGCCGAAACCGCCGAAGTTAGCATCGCCGAGCTTTTGGACTCCGGCTCGATCGCCCGCTCGATGCGGGATCAAAATCCCCGATGCGCCGGTGTCCAACTGGAGTGCCATGGGGGTCCCGTCGATATTCACTTCCAGACCGTAAACGCGCATATGCGTGGCTTCGCTGATCAGCGGGACCAGCGGCATTTCAGTCTTCTGATACGGGCTGGCAAGCGTGAAAACGCGGCGGTCGTTCAATGCCTGGTCGAGTTGGATATGCTGCCGCAAGTCCGCTATGTCTTTTTCGTCGCGGCGAGGATCCGCCATCGAGAGATATTTCTGAAGCGCTTGGATGTGTTGCGGCCCATGCAAGCGGAGCGCCCAATCGAGAAAAATTCTCGGATCTTTCGGGTCGAGCTCGTAAGCGCGGCCATAATACTGAGCGGCGGTCTTGTGAAGGGAGGAGCATTCGGCGATGCGAGCCAATCCCCACCATGCCAACGCAAAGTTTGCATCCAGCTTCACCGCAGCTCTGAACTGGCTCTCGGCTTGGGCGAAATCGCCTCGGCGGAATAGAACTTCGCCCTGAAATTCGTGGGCGGGCGCGGAGTCGGGAGCTTCGGCCACAGCTTGCTGAGACAGCTTCCACGCAGTGGCGATTCCTTCATTGAGCAGCGCTTTGCGTCCGAGCGAGAGGGTGGCTTCCACCGAGCCGGCCCGGCACAGGATCGTGATCGTCAGGCATGCGATCAGCGCGGTAATCGAGGGTCGATGTGTCCGCAAAGTACCATTGTCTCGCAGGCTCGTGGCGCGGGGCTCCGGCCTACGGTGCGAGTGTAGTCTTATCGGCCGCTGGTAATTCGACCGGCTTTCCATGCGGTGTGTGCCGGTACGCATCGGCCCAGGCTTCCTTGCGAGCCAGCATCGCCCCAGGATCAGTGAGGCCTTTCGCCGCTACCAGGCGCTCGAGCGCGGCCAGCCAATGATGATAGTAACGGGTGCCGTCATCCGGCTCGCCGCTATCCTTAGCCGCTTTCAGCTCGGCCGCCAGCTCCGCGGCCCACTCTTTCCACGTAAAATGGCCCTGCTCGAAAAGTCTGACGGCGAGCGCGAACGCCTGCGCTTCCCGGCTCGGCAAACACCGGCTCTGTTGGAATTTGATTAAGCGAGCTCAAGGTAGTCGTCCCACATATCGACATACACCGCGTCGAGCGGCGACGCTTGCTCACCCCACAGCTCCCGCGTAGTGAAGCGAACTGAATAGACATGCTGCGGCTTCTCGCCGAGGAAATGCGCGTTGGTATCGGGGAAAACGTAGGCGCCGTGGTCCAGGTGAATTGTGCCGGTCTTGCCGCGTGCGTAGCGCGGAAGGCGCGTATGTCCGGTTGGATTGATGTTGCGCGCGCGTACACGCTGGCCAACTTTGAACCGCGAAGGTCCGGGCACGTTGCGACTGGCCGGGCCGCCGCTACGTAGCATGGACGGCACCTTGTCGGCAGTTAGGGGCGGTGTGGCTTTGGGCGACCCCGGCGCCGGCTTGCCGCTTTCAAGCTCGGCTTGAGTCACCAGTCCGGTTTTTACCAGCAGCTCTTCTAATCGCCGAATCCATTTTTCGTAGTAGCTCAAGCGCAGATAATCCGCCGGCGCGAACAGCTCGATCTGGTGGCGGCCCGCGTCGATATTCCACTTCCGCCAGGCCGCTGCTGCGAGATTCAACGCCAGAGATCGGCCTTCCCAGGGCGCGTGGAATGTTGGTTCGTTCTTTTCGTATTGGATCGGACCCATGGCCTGCATACCGCCCATGTCATGGATGCCGTTCACAACTTCACCTTTCCACTCCGACCATCGCATCGCGGGTCACTAGTGCGGCGAGTTGCTCTTCGCTCAGGTCCTCAGTACCAGCTGGACGCTCGGGCAACACCAGATAGCGCAGCTCAGCGGTGCTGTCCCAAACCCGAACCTCGGTGTCAGGCGGAAGATCGAGGCCGAATTCTCGCAGCACTCCACGCGGGTCGATTACCGCGCGCGAGCGGTAGGGCGCCGATTTGTACCAGACCGGCGGCAGTCCCAGCACCGACCACGGATAACAGGAGCACAGAGTGCAGACGACCAGATTGTGCACGTGCGGCGTGTTCTCGACCACTACCATGTGCTCGCCTTGCCGGCCGCCATAGCCCAGTTCAGCGATGGCGTTGGTGGCATCGGCCAGCAGGCGTTCTTTGTAGGCCGGATCCACCCAGGCACGCGCGACCACTTGCGCGCCATTGCGAGGGCCGACCTTGTGCTCATAGGTGTCGATCAGGGCGTCGAGGGCCGCTGGATCAACCAGTCCTTTTTCCACCAGCAGCGATTCCAGCGCTTTGACGCGCAGTGTTGGGTCGGAGGGAACGTCCTGATGATCGTGATGATCGTGGTTTGGTGGCACAGCCGACTACTTCGAACTTGCCGGATCAATCGCCGCCAGCGTCGGACCAGGCGCGCCGGGTGGCAGCAGACTTGGCCCGGAACGAAGGAAAACCTTCTTCGGATCGGTCTTGGCGTCGATAATCAAGCCCATGAAGCAGTTGCTCATTTCTTCCCAATTCTGCAGCCCCCAATGGACCTCTTTGGCGGGATCGGGATTGAACGGATTGTTGGGCGAGTTATCAAAGTGCGAGATCGCGATCACGCGAGAGCCTTTGGGAAGCACCACGGGCCGCGCAAAATTGTAGCCGAGCTGCCAGTTGAAATCCCATTTTGCTTTGAGAAGCGTTTCCGACTCACCGGTCGGATAGATGACGCGCACTTCGAAATCCTTGCCGCGCAGATGCATGTGGGGTTGCGCGTAGACCAGCTTGGCTTCTTCGCCGACGGTGACTTCGCTCACCACTTCCGCGTTACCGTTGGCCGCCGGAATTACGAGGTTCATCGCTTGAGGTCCATAGGACATGTAATAGCGAGTGGTGTGTGGACCTTTGGCGAAGACCAGACCGACCTTGGTTTTGTCGTCGACGGCCTTGCCGATGGCGGTGTAGTGGATCTCGAAGACCACGTCGGAACCTTTGGGAATGAACTTGGCGGAGTCGCCGAAAACAAATGTTTGCGCTCCCAGGCCAGGATTGAATTTGCCGATCACATCGATGTAATCAGCGGCTTGTTTGGGCATCTCGGGCATAGAATAGGAAACTCCGGGCTTCGCACCCGCCATCCATCTCGACCCGGGAGGCCGGACCCAAACCTCGCCGTGGTGCACTACCTGCGAATTTCCTGGACGCATTTCGGCGGCGGCAATCCAGGTATCTTCCGTGAACGTGTAGTTCACCAGCGTGTACTGGTATTCAATCGCGCCGGTGGCCGGCACGTGAAATACATTGGGCATTTCAATCACGAGGTCGGGCTTGAGATTCCAGCCATCCTGGAAAGCGAGAGGCGCGGGTTTGTCTTTCGCATCGCCTTCGGGCGCGCCGTTATCGGCCCAGGCTGCGAGGGTCTTGGTGTCCGCTTCGCTGAGACGCCGCACATCGGAGAAGTGACTGTCATACTTCGGGTCCATGAACCAGGGCGGCATCTTCTGAGTTACCACGGCCGCTTTCATGGCCTTCGCCCAAGGTCGAGCTTCCTGATAAGTGACCAGCGACATGGGCGCCACTTCGCCGGGCCGATGGCAGTTCTGACAGTTCTTCTGCAGGATGGGAAGAACGTCTTTATTGAAAGTGACACCCGCGGCAGGATCTTTGGGCGCTGGAGCGGAAACTGCGACTACAGCCATGAACAACGCGGCAAAGCCGATGCGTCTCATGCAGTACCTCGTGATGATAATGCTATCAGATCACGGGATTCGAGTGTGGTTCTAATGCTATACTTTTCAGCAGTCTGAGAACGGACGAGGGACACCCTACCTAAGGAGAGACAACAGCCATGTCGACGAAAATTTTTTCAGTGTTGTTAGCCATTGGAGCCGCGGCAGCGGTGGGCTATTGGTTTGGACGGACGACGACCGCCTCCGCGGCCGGCACCAGCGGCAAAGTTTTTGAGATCCGCACCTACACGGCGGAACCGGGCAAGCTGGAGGCGCTGCACAGCCGCTTCCGCGATCACACCCTCGAAATCTTCAAGAAACACGGGATGCACAGCGTAGCCTACTTTGCGCCGCTGGATGAACCGCAGAAAAATACCTTGATCTACATCCTGTCGTTCCCCAGCCGCGACGCCGCGAAAAAATCGTGGGATGCGTTCAGAGCAGACCCCGAGTGGCAGAAGGTGCAGAAAGAATCGGAAGCTAACGGGAAACTGGTAACGAAGGTGGATTCGGTCTTCGCCGAAGCGACCGATTATTCGCCGATGAAGTAGCGCGGTTCTACGGAAGTTTACTTCACCACGATGGGCTCGGGCACCGCGGCGCCATCGGCGCGCGGATCGGACGCGGCGTAGTTCACGCCCGTTTTGGAATCGTGCAGAATGGCCTGCCCGCGGCCCATCTCCTGCGTGTACGGACGGCGGACGGCAATCTGGTGCCCCTGCTCGGAAAGCTGCTGCAGCGTGTTTGGGGGTACGCGCGACTCGATAGAAACATCGCAGCCGTTGGCAGTTCTCTTAGTAAAACGCGGCGATTCCAGGGCCTGCTGCACGTTCATCCGGTAGTCGACGAGGTTGGACACAAACTGGGCATGCGCCAGCGGTTGATTGGCGCCGCCCATAATCCCGAATCCGATGTGCTGGTCGCCGCGCTCCATGAAGGCCGGAATTATGGTGTGGAACGGCCGCTTGCCGCCGGCCAGGACATTCGGACTCTTGGGGTCGAGAGTGAAACCGGCGCCGCGGTTTTGAAGCACGAATCCCATCCCTTCCACCGTCACGCCGGATCCGAAGGCGCCAGACAAACTCTGAATCCAGCTCGCCACATTGCCGTCTTTGTCAACCACGGTCAGGTAGGTAGTATCGCTCGCCAGGGGCTGTCCCGCCGGCACCGAGCAGTTGGCTTTCAGCGGATCGATCAAGGCTGCGCGCTTCCGGGCATAATCCTTCGAGAGCAGCGCGGCCACCGGTACATCATAAGTGTGCGGATCGGCATTGTAGCGGCGTAGGTCGGAATATGCCAGTTTCATGGCTTCGATGCGCTCATGCATCTCGGGGGTGGAGAATGCACCCAGCGGCGACGGCGCCACCGTCTCCATGATGTTCAACATTTCGAGCGCCGCCATTCCTTGTCCGTTGGGAGGCAGCTCGTAAACTCGCCATCCCCGATAGTCGATCGAAATCGGCTCCACCCACTCGGCCGAAAATGAGGCGAGATCCTGGGCGGTCATCGTTCCTTTGAGGCGCTCGGATGTCTGGAGAAGTGCCGCCGCGATATCCCCCTTATAGAACGCGTCGCGGCCTTTATCCGCGATCAGGCGCAGGGCATTCGCCAATTCCGGATTCCGGAACAACTGTCCTTCGGCTGGCGGTTGGCCGCCTGGCAGGAAGACTCTCGCCGATTCCTGGTAGGCCTTCAGTTTCGTGACTACGCCCGCCGAAGACCAAGCCTCGCGGATCACTTCCGTGACTGGAAATCCGCGCTCGGCATAAGCGATGGCCGGCTGGAACAGATCCTTCCAGGGAAGTTTGCCGAAACGCTGGTGCATCTTGGCCCACCCTTCCACGGCGCCGGGGACGGTGACGCTATGGATTCCCGAGACCGGCATGGTCTTCATGCCGAGGGCCGCGAGAAACGCGGGCGATAGACCTCGCGGCGCAGGACCAGAAGCATTCAAGCCGGTGAGCTTGCCGGTCTTCGCGTCCCAATAAAGGACAAAGCAATCGCCGCCGATCCCATTCATCATGGGCTCAACCAAACCGAGCACGGCATTAGCAGCGATGGCCGCATCGGCCGCGGAACCCCCTTCGGCCAGTATCTGCGCGCCGGCTTCTGATGCGAGGATCTGGCTGGTGGCTGCGATCCCTTGTTGTGAGATGGTCATCGACCGGCCGTAGTCGCGTCCGATCCCGGACTGGGCCGCGAGCGGCATCGACGCGATTATCAGAGCGGCAATGCACTTCATAACACGCCGACGGCCACCTGAACCTCGCTATCGCGGGCTAAAGCTTTACGCAACGCCACCGGATCGATTTCGTGCTCCCAACGCGCGACGACCAGAGTCGCCACTCCATTGCCGATCATATTTACCATGGCGCGGAACATGCTCATGAAACGATCGATGCCCAGGATCAGCGCCATGCCCGCGACAGGAATGGTGGGAATCACCATCAAAGTTCCGACCAGGGCGATGAAGGCGGCGCCTTGTACTCCGCTGGCGCCCTTCGAGGTCAGAACGGCGACCGCGAAAATAGTGAGCTGCTGCGATAGCGTCAGAGAGGTGTTGGTCGCCTGAGCCACGAAAAGCGCGGCCAGCGTCATGTAAATGCTGCTGCCATCGGTGTTGAAGGTGTATCCGGTCGGGACGACCAGCCCCACCAGCGCTTGCGAGCAGCCCAGGCTTTCGAGCTTTTCCATTAAAGTAGGCAGCGCCGGCTCGGATGAGCTGACCGCCAGCACCAGAATGATCTCTTCTTTTATATACAGCAGGAATTTGAATATGTTGAAGCCGGCGAAATAGGCGATGGAGCCCAAAACGACCACGATGAACAAAATGCATGTGAGATAGAAGATGACGATCAGCTTGGCCAGGGGCCCGAGCGATGCGATCCCGTAGCGGCCGATGGTGAATGCCATTGCTCCGAAGGCGCCGATGGGCGCCAGACGCATCACGATATTCACCACTCCGAAGATGGCTTGCGTGAGAGTGCCAAATAATTCGACCAGGGATTGGCAGCGAGGGCCTGCAATCGAAAGAGCAAAACCGAACAGGATCGCGACCAGCAGAACCTGGAGGATATCGCCTCTCGCGAAAGCATCCACGATGGTGTTGGGAATGATGTGCAGGATGAAATCGCCGACGCTTTGAGCCTTGGCCTGGCCGGCGTATCCGGCTACCGCTTTGGCATCGAGCGTGGCGGGGTTGATATTGAGACCGCGGCCGGGGTGAGTGGTGTTGGCGACGACCAAGCCGATAAGCAGCGCCAGGGTGGAGACCACTTCGAAATACAGAAGCGCCTTTCCGCCCACGCGGCCCACTTTTTTCATGTCCTGCATCCCGGCGATGCCCGAGACCACCGTACAGAAGATGACGAACGCGATGATCATCGTGATCAGGCGGATGAACCCATCGCCCAGGGGCTTCATGGCTTCGGCCTTGGCCGGGCTGAGATAGCCGAAGACGATTGCGAGCGCGACTCCTACCATGACTTGAAAGGAAAGACCCGTGTAGAACGGCTTCTTTCTCTTCTGATCTGAACGGGAGCTCATTGACGGCCTCGCTTTATCCGATCTGAAGTATATCAGGCCGTATGTGCTTCAGACGTGATGGCCAGCTCAGCTCGAGACTCCGGCCTTTTCCAATTGCGCGCTAGCTTCGACCATTTCGGCCACGCGCCGGCTGGGCGGCGGATCGTGCTCGCGCTCGGTGGGAAGCGGGCCTTCGACGGTGTGGTAGTGGGCGCCCGCGACCATCAGCTTTTCGGCTGGGAAACGCGTGATGACCTCGTGTCCGGTTTCGGTGACCACGATTTCTTCCTCAATGCGCGCGGCGCTCCAGCCGTCCTTCGAAGGCCAAAATGTTTCGAGCGCGAAGACCATGCCGGGTTTGATTTCATGCGAATGTTCGAGCGAGACCAGACGGCTGATCACGGGCTTCTCCCAGATAGCGAGCCCGATGCCGTGGCCGAACTGCAGCGCGAAAGCCGCTTCTTCGTTGGCGAAGCCGAACTCCTGCGCTTTAGGCCATACGGCGGCAATTTCCGCGGTAGTGCGGCCGGGACGGATCAGCGAAATCGACGCGTCCAAATATTCGCGGCAGCGTTTATAGGCATCCACCAGCGCGTGCGATCCGTAACCGATCGTGAAGCAGCGGTAGTAGCAGGTGCGATAGCCCATGAAGGAATGCAGGATGTCGTAGTAAACGGGATCACCCGGACGCAGCACGCGGTCGGAGAAAACGTGCGGATGCGGGTTGCAGCGCTCGCCCGAGATCGCGTTCACGCCTTCGACGTATTCCGATCCGAGGTCGTAAAGGATTTTATTTACCAGACCGACTGCTTCATTCTCGCGGAGACCGGGTTTCATGGCTCGATATAGTTCGTCGTAGGCTGCGTCCACCATCATGGCGGACGTGTTAAGCAGCGAGATTTCGTCCTGGGTTTTGATGACGCGCGCGTCGGACATGAGCTGCTGGCCGTCGACTACCGTGATGCCCTCGCGCTGCAAGGCAAATAGAATCGGCGGCTCGACCACGTCGATCCCCACCGGCTGCTTATGCAGGCCGCGCTGCTCGAGCTCGATTTTGATCTTGCGTGCGACATCCTCGGCGCGTCCCATTTCCGGAGACATCGCGCCGCGCATGAGAGCGATGCCGGGGCGCGAGCGCTCGCCCAGCCAGGGGCAATAGATCTGATGGTGCCGGGCGGCGGAGCCGAAGTCCCAAAGTATGGGTTCGTCATTCTGCGGCAGAAGAGTAAAGCGGCTGATCTTATCCTGCGCCCAGGTACCGATATGCGTGGAGGTGATGTAGCGCACGTTGTTCATGTCGAAACAGAGCAGTGCGCCCATTTCCGATTTCGCCAGCAGAGTTTTGGCGCGCGCCAGCCGCTCGCGACGCAGGCGATCCATATCGACGCGCTGCTCCCAATCCACCGCCATGGTTCCGAAAGTCTTCAGTGCCACGATTCGTTCTCCAGGTATGCCACTATTCGCTGGGCAGGCTGAAAGCCAGGTACTCGCCCGAATAGGATCCGCCGCTGACCGCAATCACCACGTACTGCTTGCCGTTCAACATGTAGGTCATCGGCGATCCGCTCTGCGGTGCAGGCATCCAGACCGCGCCTACCTCCTGGCCGGTGGCCTTGTTATAAGCGCGCAGCATCGCGCCTCGCGGATGAGTGGCGGTAGTGGTCACCTGCGGGTCGGCGGCGATCACCAGCGTCTTAGTCACCAACACGCCGACGTAGCCCGGCTGGCCGGTGCGTGGGATATTCAAACCTTTCAGCGCCGGATGATTGCGAATGTAATCCGGCGTTTCGCCGTGCGCGATCTGCCACACGAACTCGCCGGTATCCATGTTGATAGCCGTGATGCGGCCATAGGGCGGTTTCAGTAGCGGCAAGCCTTGCGGGCTAAAATTAAGGCCTCGGCCGACACCGGCGGTGGTCGCGTTGGCGCTGGTCGCAAGCGCGGAATCACCCGCCACGGGACGGCTGGGTGCGCGAGCGGCGGGCAGGGGCGCATCGGCGCCGACGTTCTCGCCGGGGCCCGACACATAATGGACGCCGGTAGTTGCGAAACCCTCGACGTATTCGATATCGGAGAAGTCCTTGCCTGGAGAGGGAAGCAGCGCGACCGGCGGCATTGAAATGAACGAAGGGATGTAGGCGATGTGGGTTTCGGGGTCGTAAGAGAAGCCGGGCCAATTCATTCCGCCCGAGGATCGAAAGGATGCGATGGGTCCGCCGATCTTGCTGACGACGGTGGGTGTGAAGACCGGTCCGAGCTTGTACTGCGAAACGATCTTCAGAGCTTCGGCGTGAAGTTCCGGTGTGAAATCGATCAACCCATCCACGGTGACGCCCTGATAATCGAAAGCGGGCGGCTTGGTTGGGAAAGGCTGCGTGGGAGAATACCACTCGCCCGGTACATCGCCTTTTTCCACCGGACGCTCCTCGATGGGCCAGATGGGTTGGCCAGTCACCCGATCGAAAGCGTAAAGAAACGCTTGTTTGCTCGATTCGAGCACGGCTTTGACCGGACGGCCGTTCACGGTGATATCGGCGAGGATGGGCGCGGCGGCGATGTCCATGTTCCAGATGGAGTGGTGGACCAACTGGTAATGCCATTTGCGCTGGCCGGTTTTCAAATCCACGCACACCAGGCTGTCGGCGAACAGGTTGTTGCCGGGGCGGTGGCCGCCGTAGAAATCGGACGACGGCGTCTCAACGGGCAGATACGCCAGGCCAAGCTCTTCATCGACGGCGATCTGGCTCCAGACGCCGGTATTGCCGTTAACGGCCCAGGATTCCTTCAGCCAGGTGTCGTTGCCGAACTCGCCGGGTCTGGGAATAGTATTGAACTGCCAAAGTTTCCTTCCGGTCTTGACGTCGAACGCCAGCACCATACCCTTGGTGTTGTTGTGAGTTTTGGGAGTGCCGCCTTCACGAAACGCGGAGCCGACCAGAACAATACCGCTCCTGGTCACGGCGGGCGTGGCGTGCAGGCCGATTTCGCCATTGACCAAATCGATGGGCAGGCCGGTTCCGTAGACCGCGAATCTTTTCATGTCGACGACGCCGTTGTCGCCGAACGACGATATCAGCGCGCCCGTTTTGGCATTGAGGCAAATGAGGCGATAGCCCGGCGTCACGTAGACAATCCGCTCGTCGGCGCCGTCGGACCAGTACGACAGGCCGCGGCCGGAAAGCTGTCGAGGAGTCGCGGCTCCCCGCGCTTCCTCATGCTCGCCGTGGACCCACAGCAGTTCACCAGTAGCAGCATCGAGCGCCACCACCGCCCGGCGCGAGCCTGCGGTCGCATAGACGACGCCGTTCACCATGAGCGGTGTCCCTTCCAGCTTGAACTCCGGCCGGTTGCCGAGATTGTCAGTCTTGAATCGCCACGCTATTTCAAGCTTGTTGAAATTTTGGGCGTTGATTTGATCGAGTGGTGAATAGCGGAAATTGCGAAGATCGCCGGCATAGGAGGGCCACTGCCCATTGCCCGTGCCGGACTGGGACGACGCCACGCCGGCGATTAACGCCACTAACGCCGCGAGTGTCTCAGGTGCTCTTCGCGGCATCGTACTAAATCGGGCGCTTGGCCGTCTTTGGCCACACCACGCCCTGATCCTTCTGGGTTACCGGCGCGAGTCCTCTATATACAAACTTCTGGACGCGCTGTCCCCGGTAGGTTTCGGTGGTGAAGATGTTGCCCTTCGAATCGGTGGCGATGGAATGGACCCCGTAAAATTCTCCGGGTTGGCGGCCGCCTTCGCCGAAGGTCGTCAGCAGTTCGAGCGATTCGCGGTCGAGGATGTGCACCCGGTCATTTTCGCCGTCGGCCAGATAGATGTACTTCTCCTGGGGATCCTTTGAGAAGGCGATATCCCACGCCGATCCGGAACCAAGCGTGCTTTTCTCGATGAACCCTTCTTTGATGAAGGTGCCGTCTGGCTTGAAGACCTGAATGCGGTCATTCACGCGGTCGCAGACATACAGCATGTTGTCGTGCGACAGTTCCACGCAATGGACTGGATTGCGGAACTGCTGCGGCGGCGGAGCACTGGGATTATAGTTGCCCATGTCGGCGTCATCGGGCTTGTGACCGTAAGCTCCCCAGTGACGCTTGTATGCGCCAGTCTCGGCGTCGTAGACGATCACGCGATGATTGCCGTAGCCATCGGCGACATACAACTCGTTGGTCTTGGGATCGACGAAAGTTTTAGCCGGCAGCCTGAGGTTCTCGACATCGTTGCTGCCTTTACTATGCTCGGGCTTGCCGATCTGCATCAGGAATTTTCCGTCCTGCGTGAATTTCAGAACCATGTCGTCGTGGAATGGCTGGACGCCGCTGACCTGGGTTTCGTTGTACGCGGTTTTGTCCTCGGCTGCGCCGCGGCCCCGGCCGGCGCCAGGCGCGGGGCCTCGTCCATTGCCGCCGATCCAAACGTTACCTTTATAGTCGACCGTGATTCCGTGGTTCGAATCCGGCCAATCGTAGCCATTGCCGGGGCCGCCCCAATGGCCGATCAGGTTGCCTTCCTCGTCGAATTCGAGCACCGGTGGCGCTGCCGCGCAGCATTGCGCAATCTGCGGAGTGGCGCTGGCGTGCTGCTCGCCGGGCTCGAGCGAGCCGGCTCGATGGATGATCCAGATATGGTCGTAAGAGTCGACCGATACGCCGATGGTCTGGCCGAGAATCCAGTGGTTCGGAAGTGGCTTGGGCCACATTGGGTCCACTTCAAAGCGCGGCGCTTGGGCTCCGCCGGCCGCGTGAACGACCGCACGTTTCTGGAGCAGGGCTGTTCCGGTTGCGAGCGCGATGAGCACTGCACCGAACGTCAGGCCGACATAGAGATTCCGCTTCATGCTGGACACCCTCCCTTCGGGATCTAAGCCACTATATCTAAAATAGAGCCACGGTATCTAAAACAGAGCCACTATACACGATTCGATTTTCGGATGTAAGCTGTGGGGCAGGGTCCGCGAGCTGCCCGATGATCCAATTCTGAGGACGTGCCAATTCTGAGAGGAGAAGCGATGCGTGTTAAGAGGATGATACGGAAAGTAGCGCCTGCGCTGGCGATGATGATGATCGCGCTTTCGGCGCAGGATGTGAAACCGACTTGCAACCACTGCTCAGCCACTTATATCGCCACCGGCGAGCTTCAGGCGTATGCGCAGCGAGCAATGGCGAATAACTTGATCGATCAGCAGGTTCGATCCGTGGACATCGGCAAGAGCCAGATCGGTATCGGCGTGGTTTATCGCGGTAAGCTGGACGCCCCGGCGCCCAATTCGGTGGCCGAGCACGATCTGATCAGCGAGGTATATCACATCATCGACGGATCGGCGACGCTCGAGACGGGTCCTGACATCGTCGGCATGAAGCGCCGTCCGTCGACGCTGCAGACCGTTCGAGAGTACAACGGTCCAGGCAACAATGGCAGCTCGATTACCAATGGCGTGACCTACCATTTGAAGCCCGGAGACGTGATTGTGGTTCCCGCCGGAGTAGGGCACCTGTTCACCAAGATCGATGATCACATTACCTATCTGATGGTGCGGATCGACCCGGACAAGGCGGTCCCGCTGAAGGATGAGGCGGCGTCGAAGGCCTATCTGCGCAGCGATCCGAAGGCGAGTGGACGGGAGAAGTAATTGCCCTGCGGCGTAAAAACGTGGATGCAACTGAGCTGGAATTGACGGACGATTCTAATCGAACGATCAAGTACAAGAGAAAGTGAAACGAAGCCTCAACTTTAGCGTCCGCCGATGCTCTCTACTTTGGTCACGCGGCCGTCTTCCAATTCGATCCTTAGCGTCCCACCCGACTGTAATTGATAAGTAAAGCGTTCGACGTCACCGCTGATTTTAGAGTAGGGTTCACCGAGTTTCTGCAGCACTTCGCTCCGGTCGGCGCCAACGGCAATGCTGGCGGCGAGATCGTCGGCAAGTTTGACCATCGGTTTAGCCTGAACCGCGGGTGTTTCGGAATCGCCGCCGGCGGCTGCCTGGCATAGACCTTGTATCGAATCCATCCAGGCCCCGGATCGGACCCGAACACCCGTCAAAAAGCCCATGGAACGAGTGCTGGCGCAGTTGTCATAGAAGGCGTTCCCGCCGTTCCCTCCGAAGATCGGGAGAGCAACAACTTTCGAGAGGTCCCCAATTTGTCCACACACAAGTCCCACACGATCGATAGCGAGACCCGATGCCCCTTCGAGACCCACCGCGGCGTATCCTTCCGGGCAATAATATTCACCGTTGTCAGTCCCACCGTTACCGCCGATTCGACCAGTCGAAGCACGGTAATCGCCCTCGCGATAAAAATTATCTGAACCGGACGGAACATAGTAGAAAAGCTCGATCGCCTCCGCCAGGTTTCCACTGTAAATTCTGATCCCAAAAACAACTCCGATGTTGCTGTACCCATGGTCTACACCTCCATTCGCGTTTCCGTGCTGAGGCAACAAGTTTATGGGGCTGGCGGGATTAACTTTGCCCGCGTCCGATGTCGTACTTATGGCTTTGCTGGTTCTTTTGGGAACGGCGCGTGGATCGAATCCTTTTGCCGGATCAGAGCGAGGGCGTAACTGTTGACCCGAACTGAGTGTAGCTGAGAAAACGGCCAGAAACATGGAAGTTACTGCAATCTGAGCGCGCGATTGGGCGCTCATTCGCATCTCTTCCAGGCCATCGCACTAAATAATCGGCTTCGAGATGGCTTTCCTTTACAGGATTCAAAGAGCTATTGCCCGACATAGATTTGCCCGAACGAGTTATTGATGGAGATGCTGACTGCATTCGATGGATAGGCCGCAACCGGTACCTGGATATTGAGCTGCGTGATGCCTGCGATTAGTCCATCGGCCGCGCCCACGAACTGCGGCTGCACCGGATTGCTGTTGATATAGGCCGATATCGACGCCATCGGCACGGCAAGAGGCGGCGCGCTGACGCTGCCATCCTGGCTCAGGGGTGAAGTGAGACCAAGGCCAGTGACATAGAGCGTTAGAACCGAACCTTGCGGTGCCGGATCGCTGGCCGAGTTAATGGAGCCGTCCTGATTGATGATCGCCAAGAAGTACGGCGCGCTCGCCGACGTGGCTACACGCAAGCCGTTCGAACTTTGCCCATCGACGGAGGCAATTACCTCGGTCGACCCGCTGATCTCGAACGGCGCGAAGCAGGCAATCAGTCCATTCTGCACCGAGAGCAGCGGCGCCGAGTATCCGTTAAACGATACGCTGGTTCCGCCGAGCAGGAACGGAAGTTGGCCGGTGGCGTCGAGTTGCGCCGTCACCGTATCGCTGGGCCCCAGATTCTGTCCAGCGATATTGATCAACTCCCCAGGCGCGATCGCGAAAACGGACGCCGAGTTTGACGCTGCAGGCGTCGTCGGCCCAATCGAGCTGATTATCACGGCCGGAGTACTGGCAGGCTGAATCTTAACCAGAGAAGCCGTGCTCCCGTAAACGGCGTTTTTATGCAGACTGCCTGAGTACTGACTGGTGCCCGAGACATAGATCGCGCCGCTGGGATCCACGGCAAGGTTGATTCCGTCGCTGTAGCTGGAGAAGAGCAATTGCGACAGGCCGGCGTTGAATTCGCTGACAAAGAACGATCCCGCGCCGTTTGCCTCAAACGGAGTGACCAATGGAAAACCTGCCGCAGGGCTTCCGGCCACCCACACATTGCCGTTGGGCTCCAGGACGATGCTGTTTCCAGAGTCGTAGCATCCGCCTCCCAGATAGGTCAGATATTGTGCGCTCGAAAGCGTGGGGTTCAGTTTCAACAGAAAAGCATCCGAAACGCCAGTCGGACCAAAAGAAGGCCCAATGTTTACAGGCGGCACGCAATTCGACTCAATTTGCGTCTGATATGCCCCGGGCGTTGCGCCGGGAGTGATGCTCCCCGTTGAACCGGTGACGTAGGCATTGCCAGACGGATCCAGCGCCAGAGCGTTAGCCGCACTGTTATAACCGCCGCCGATGAAAGAACTGGCGATCACTTGGTCCCCAGCGGCGCTCAATTTGGTGACGAATCCGAAATTAATCGGATTTGGATAAGTGGTGCTGGCCGTGTTCCCTCCAGGAAACGTCGATTGATACGCGTTCGCTGAAACGGGAAAATCGGGCGAGGTCGTATTGCCGACCACTACTGCTTCGCCGGCTGGATCAACGGCGAGGCTCTGCCCGACGCTCCCGCAGGAGCCGGTTAGGAAAGTGGAATAGACCAAACTGGCGGCATTCGCGCTGAGCTTGCTCACGAACCCATAGATTCCGGTGTTCGCAGTTGGCGGCAAAGGGTTCGCGATAGGCCGCTGGCACATGCTGCTGGGAAGTTTTGGTTGGGGAACGGTTGACGTGGTGGGAAAATCAGGCGACTGCGTGGAGCCCGTGATGTACGGCGCTCCCGAGGCATCTATCGCGAGGCCATTGACCGCCACGCCTTGGGATGCGCCGATAATGCTCGAATAAATCGCTTGCGAGCCGTCCGCGCTCAGCTTCGCCACAAATCCGCTGCTGAGTCCCCCTGGCGAAGCGTTGGAGATGGTTTGAGTAACCGGAAAATCGGACGAAGCAGTGTTGCCGGCGATGATTGCTTCTCCTTGCGAATCGATAGCGATGCCGGTGATTGAGTCCGAAAAACTGCCCCCGAAGAGGGTGGAGTACAGCATCTGGCTGCCATCGGCACTCCACTTCACCACGAACGGAACCATCGGCGAATTCACTCCCGCGAATACTTGATTGCCCAGGCCGATCAGCACATTAGGATTAGGCCGTGGCGGCAGAATCTTCCATGTCGCTCCTTGATCCGCGCTGACTTCTATTTGGGTGAAGGTGTCGAAGTAAAGGTCTCCAGTGGACGAATCGAGCGCGAAGGCCTGGACATAAACTCCTGGTGCAAAGCTCGGGGAAATCGTAGTGAAGGTCACGCCGCCGTCGGTGCTCCGCTGCAGGCCAGCGGCGTCGACTACATAAATATTGGACAGATTGTTGGGATCGATGGTGATCGATTTTGCCGTAAGAAGATACTGTCCCGACAAGTGCTGCCAGGTCATGCCGCCATCCGTGCTTTTCAAAAAGATGCCATTGCCGTCGATCACGTACAGGTCGCTGCCGCCCGGCGCCAAAGTGAACGTGATGGAAGTACCGGAGTATTGCCCAGCCGGCGGTTCACCGGGATACGCGGGATTCAGTTGCTGCCAGCTGGCGCCGGCGTTCGTGCTGGTGTAGAGATAATTGGGAGTCATCGTGGTGGCATATAGAACGGTATGATCCACGGTGCTCACCTGTACCGAGGCCGCCTCGACTGTGCCCGCGCCTCCTACCGCCATGCCCAAGTCGTTCTCGCCCCACCCCTCGCCGTGGCTGTCAGTAGAATAGAGGCCGCCTGTTGTTGCAACGTAGGCGCGCGATGGATCGATGGCGTCCACCGAGATCACAGGCGGATCGATTCCGGTTGTCGACACCGGCACTGGAGCGGTTGGAACAAAACTGGCGCCATGATCCGCGCTGAAGTAGATGCCATCGGTAGTGGCCACGTAAAGGACATTGCCATCGGCGGTTCCCCCAATCGCATCGACGGATACCTCGGTGCCCACCGCCAGCGGAGTCACGGTCTGGCCTCCGTTAGAATACGCGAGGAGCGGCGGCTGGAGCCTGACCTGGGTCCCATTGGTGGACGGAAAATCGATGGAGTTGGTGCTGCCGGTGACATAGACGTTGCCCTGTGCGTCGGTAGCCACTGGGCCGCCCATATCCGAAGCGCTGCCACCGAAATATTTCGTGTACACGATCACCGGATCGATGGTCAATGGGATGGCTCGGTCGTGCTTGCCAAGCTGGAAGCCGAACTCGTTGCTGGAAAGTAGAACATATTTTGCAGGGACTTCCCGCCGGATACCGCCAGTGGTCTGAAAGACGCGCGGCGCCAGTTGCCTTAGCTCGCCGGCTTTAGTGTCGATGATGAGGTTGCCCTGCTCGTCCAGCCGGACCCGGTGTGCGCCATTCACTTCCATGCGGATGCGCTCGGGCTTTGCCCCCCTGGTGAGATCCAGATCGTATTCAAGCTGGCCCGGATGGCCATAAAAAGCGACATCGATTCCAGGGTAGAGGTGCCGGATGCCGGCTCTGGGATATGCGCGGAAGCCGATGGTTTGGCTGCGTGTAATATACGTGCTGTGCGCCCAGACGCCAGTGCCTTCCAACCGAGCTGTCTTGGACGGATGAAGGAAGCGTAGCGTCACCCCGTCGATGGCAATGCGATCGGCGTGAATGGCGACCGTTTGCCCACCGGCTCGGGTCTCAAACAGTCCGCTCTGGCGCTCTTCGAAATACAGCGGATGATCGAGCGTCGTTGCCGCGACAAGGCGACTGAGGCCAACGATGACCAGCAGTGAAGTTCGAATCGAAGCTCGAATCATAGATACAGAGACTCCTGGAGGACGCAGGCGGGATACAACTATTTTGTCACGATTTCGGTGGACGTGATTGCGTGCGCTGCTGGCTCGAAGGGGTGTATGTTAATGGAACATAGGCAGTCGCGATTGCGTATCGGAAGGAGTCCCGGGGCGCCGGAATTTTTTGCGTCCGGCTGTCGAAAACGGGCGGTGTCGAACGACTTACTATGGCAAGTGGAGAGAAGGGATGGTCGGTCATGACTGGGATGAGCGCAGAAAAATTGGATTTACGCGAAAGCGCCGGAATTTTCTGGCGTGATTTGAAGTACGCGCTTCGGTCACTCGCCGGAGCGAAGGGGCTCACGATCACCGTGGTCCTCACGCTGGCACTCGGAATAGGCGCTAATGCCGCTATCTTCACGCTGGTGCGCGGAATTCTGCTGCGGCCGTTGGTAAATCGCGACGAAAACAGGTTGATTTACATCCGGCAGAGCGCGCTGGGCCTGGGCACAGAGAATGCCGTGTTTTCCGTGCCGGAGATGCAGGACCTCCGGCAGCGGGTTAAGTCGTTCAGCGCGATCGGTGATTTTTCCACTGTCGGTTTTACTCTGAACGGGCTGGGCGAGCCGCGAGAGGTGCAGGCCGGAGTAGTGGGTGGAACGTTCTTCAACGTGATGGGTCTGCATCCGGTGCTGGGTCGGCTGCTGGATATGCGAGACGACGGCCCGACTGCGGCCGGCGCCGTGGTTCTGACGTATCGCTTCTGGACCACAACGCTCAGAGCGACCCGTCGGTGATCGGAAAAGTCGTCAGGCTGGGATCGTTCGGATCGCGCAATGCGACGGTCGTAGGGGTCTTGGAACCATCGATCCCCTATCCGGCGGAGACCGAGATCATAGCCAACGTTGTGACCAGCCCGCACCATCTGTCGGCCACGATGGTGACGGGCCGCATCCATCGCATGACTGAGCTTTTTGGCCGTCTGGCCCCCGGCGCGACACTGGAGCAGGCTCGCGCCGAGCTCAGGGCAGCCCATGGGGCCATGATGAAGGAACATCCCGAGTCGTACCCCGCGAAGGCGGACTACCGCATCGACGCCAAGCCTCTGCGCGAGCAGATTACGTCCAAAGCGAGCACCGTGCTTTGGGTGCTGCTGGCTGCGTCGGGATTGATCTTCATCATCGCCTGTTCCAACGTAGCTAACTTGATTTTGGCGCGCACGATTCGCCGCGAAAGCGAGCTGACGGTTCGGGCCGCGTTGGGCGCAAGCACGGCTGCATTGCGGCGCGTCCTGCTGGCCGAAAGCTTGCTGCTTTGCGGCGTAGGAGCTGCGTTAGGTGTGCTGAGCGCACGGCCCATGGTGGCGATTCTGGCGCGGTATGCATCCCGGTTCTCGGTCCGCGCGCTGGATTTGACGGTCGATTCCAGCATGTTGTGGGTCGGGGCCGGGCTGGCACTGGTGGCCGCGGCACTCCTGGCGTTTGTGCCGCGCCTGCCGTCGGGCGACCGGACCAGCGGGATCAGCCTATCTAATGGGAGCGTGCGAATCACGGGCAGCTCGACACGGCGCCTACGGGCATTCGCGATCACGCAGATCGCCGCTTCGTTCGTCCTGCTGGCCGGCGCCAGCATGCTGCTCAAGGCGCTGCTCGCGCTCCAGGCGGCCCAGACCGGCATCGACACGCGCCGCGTGCTTGCGATCAACGTACCCGTGATGTCTTACGGGCGGACGGACAGCCAGGTGGTGGATTTCTACAAAGAAGCCATGCGTCGCGTGCACCAGTTGCCAGGCGTAGACGGCGTCGCTGTGGGTGTGCTAACGCCCTGGCGCGAGGGAGGCTCGTTCGGCCCGGGCTTCCAATTTACGGCTGAGGGCTACGTTCGCGGGAATGGAGAAGACGATCCGCGCGGGCAATTCCGCATCGTCTCGCCCGGATTTTTCGCCTCACTCGGTGTGCCAATGATCGCCGGGCGTGATTTCAACGATCTCGATCGCAGCGATGGCGAACCGGTCGTAATCATAAGTCAAAGCGTGGCGGAGAGGATGTTTCCAAACCGGGAGGTGCTCAACCGGCACGTGACCTTAACCGATCCCGTGCTCAAGTTTATAGGCATGAAACCGACGCCGATGCGGGTCATCGGAATCGCAAGGGATATCGACGACGAGCACTTGGTTCCACACCCGACCATGACGGTGTATCAACCGTTCGGACAGGGTCCACTTATGGCCGGGCGCCTCTTCGTCCACGTTCGATCGGATCCGTACGCTCTGATCACCCCCATCACGCGCACCATCCGCGGCCTCTCCGCGGACCAGCCGGTGGAACGCGCCGCGACGCTGGAAGATGTCCGCGCGGAAGTGCTGACTCCGGACCGGTTGAACGCCATGGTTTTCGGCGGCTTCGCCGTGGTGGCGCTGGCGATCGCGGTGATCGGCGTTGCGGGCGTACTGGCGTTTTCGGTGAGCGCGCGAACGCGCGAATTCGGCATCCGGCTGGCGATCGGGTCGCAACCGCGGCATCTGCTAGCGCGGGTGATCGCTGAGGGCGCGTTCATCACGGCTCTCGGGATTGGCGCTGGATTGGCGTGTGGGATCGCGCTACAGCGACTGGCCGGCAGTTATTTCGAAAATGTGCGGATGCCCGGGGCCTGGGTCGTGGCCGGTGCGGCGGGGGTATTGCTGGCAGCGGCCGTGGTCGCCTCGGCTTTGCCGGCATCGCGAGCTGCGCGCGTGGATGTAATTCAAGCATTGCGGGCGGACTAGCCGAGTCGGCCGTGACCATCAACTTTTGAGTAAATGTAGCGTTTTTTGTTATAGAGCGTCTACTTGTTGACGCTCATAGGAGGGGATATGACAGGGAAATTTACGGCCCTAGCGGTAGTTGCGGTTTGCGCTCTACAGGCACAGGAAGAGAGGCCGGATCATCGCATGAGATCCGCCGGCGCAGTCTTTAGCGAAATTATGAGAACGCCGGATAAAGGCATTCCGGACGCTTTGCTTCGCAGGGCGGAATGCGTGATCATCATCCCTGGCCTGAAAAAAGGCGCCTTTGTGTTCGGTGCGGACTACGGCAGGGGCTTCGCAGCGTGCCGCCATGAAGGAAGGTGGGCAGCGCCGGCGGCAGTACGTATCGGGGGTGGCAGTTTCGGCGCCCAGATCGGCCTGGAATCCACAGATGTTGTCATGCTAGTCATGAACAAAAGAGGCATGGAACGGCTCGCTTCGGATAAGTTCACCATCGGCGCGGACGCTTCCGGTGCGGCCGGTCCGGTTGGTAGAACCGCCGCGGCAGACACTGACGCCACCATGCGCGCTGAGATCCTGTCATGGTCCCGAACGCATGGACTCTTTGCCGGGATATCGCTGGACGGCACCGTCATCAGTAAGGACGACGGCGAAGATAAAAAGCTATATGGCGAGAAAGTCAGCAATCACGCGATTATCGAGGGTGAAGTGCCCGCGCCTCCCGCGGCTCATGAGCTCATCGCCGAGCTGGATCGCTATGCGCCGGGTCCTAAGCGATAACTCAGACCTTGCAAGCGGATCGAGAAAGGTTTTTCTGGCGGGGGGCGCTTTTTGAACCCCTCGCCAACCGGCCAAACCTTAACACTGTGGAAGGCTTGGCCTCATTAAGCGCTGGCAGCTCCAAACCCCTCTAACAGGCCGCCCGGATTTGTCATCATGGTCGTCATGGCCATCCGGTCCACGCCCATGTGCGAAGTGGCTTTCGCAAAAGGGCGACCGTAATGTTTCCGTTCAGCCCCCACTCACCTCAAGCGCGCGCGATCGCCAGCTTGTTCACCGCAACGCTCGTTCTGGCAGCGATCGTCTTCGTCACCGTGAGCGGTCTGGTAAGCTACAGCCTGCTTCGTTATCGGGCACGGGGAAACCCGAATGAACCGCCGCAGATCGCTGGGTCCAAGAAGCTTGAGATGATTTGGACCGTGGTTCCCTTGATGCTGGTGATTGCTCTGTTCATAATCACCGTCCGAACCGCGGCGTTCATCGATGCTCCGCTGCGACCGGGACAAACTCCCGATCTGGTGATCACAGGCCATCAGTGGTGGTGGGAGGCGCGTTATCCAAATGGCGCAATTACGGCTAGCGAGATCCACATTCCCTACGGCCGGCGGCTACTGGCCCAAATCGAGTCGGCCGACGTGATCCATGATTTTTGGGTACCGCAACTAGCAAGGAAGATGGACGCGGTACCCGGGCTCGCCGGCTACATCTGGCTAGAGGCGGACGCAATCGGCGCGTATCAAGGAGCATGCGCGGAGTTTTGCGGCGCGCAGCACGCCTGGATGCGGTTGGTGGTCATCGCCGAAACCGAGGAAAGTTTCTCCGCCTGGTTGAAACGTCAGTCCGAACCCGCGCAGGCGCCCACGGGTGTAGAGGCGACCACTGGAGCGCGTCTATTCCAGCAAATGAAATGCGGCGATTGCCACGCGATTTCAGGAACGGCGGCGGCGGGTTCGAGGACCGGGGCGGCCGGCCCTAGCGGCCCGGACCTTACACACGTAGCCAGCCGTCGGTATTTGGGATCGGGAATTTCGCCCAATACGCCGCCCAACCTCGCGCAGTGGATAACCGATCCACAATCGGCCAAGCCGGGGAACCGCATGTCCAACCCGAACCTGTCGAGCCAGGAAGCCCAAGCGCTGTTGGCATATCTGGAGACGCTGCAATGAGCAGGTTCGCCGCTTGGATTTCAAGGACCGATCACAAGCATATCGGGTTGATGTACATTCTCTCGGCGCTGCTCTTTTTTCTGGCGGGCGGCATGGAAGCCATGGTGTTACGCGCGCAGCTTGCCCTGCCCAACTTAAAACTATTAACGCCACAGCTCTACAACCAGGTCTTCACCATGCACGGAACCACTATGATCTTCCTGGTGGTGATGCCGGTCCTCACAGGTTTCGGCCTGTACATGGCGCCGCTGATGATCGGCGCTGGCGATCTGGCGTTCCCGCGTCTGGCCGCATTCAGTTTCTGGTTACAAGTTTGCGGCGGAGTCCTGCTCTACGTGAGTTTTGCTACCGGAGATGCTCCGGATGCAGGCTGGTTCAGCTACGCGCCGCTTTCGGAGCGAGCCTTTTCACCTGGCCCTGGCCTGGACTACTGGGCAGTCGCTCTGCTCCTTCTGGCCGCGAGCGCGATAGTCTCCGCGATCGTTCTGGTGGTCACGATCGCCACGCTGCGCACGCCCGGCATGACCATGCGTCGCCTGCCGCTGTTCGTATGGATGACGTTCGTCACCTCGCTGATGATCGTGTTCTCGCAGCCCGTTCTGGCCGCGTCGCTGGTGATGTTGTTGAGCGACCGGCTGCTCCACGCCGCCTATTTCGATCCGACCCGCGGCGGGGCTCCGTTACTGTGGCAGCATTACTTCTGGATTTTTGGCCATCCCGAAGTCTACATCATGATTCTTCCGGCCTTTGGAATGATCTCGGAAGTGATCCCGGTCTTCTCGCGCAAGCCGATTTTCGGCTATCCCTTAGTCGCGGCATCGAGCGTGGCCATCGCGCTGCTCAGCTATGGCGTATGGGCTCACCACATGTTTGCGGTGGCGCTCGGCCCGACCTTCCTTTCGGTCTTCGCGGCCTCCAGCATGTTGATCGCTGTACCCACGGGCGTGAAGATCTTCAACTGGACGGCCACCATGTGGGGCGGCTCCATCCGTTTCACCACATCCATGCTCTTCGCCGTGGCTTTTCTGCTGGAGTTCACAATCGGTGGGCTGAGCGGAGTTGCTTTCGCCGCTATGCCGGTTGACTGGCAGTTAACCGACAGCTACTTCGTCGTGGCGCACATTCACTACGTTCTTGTTGGTGGAACTATTTTCGCCCTATTTGCGGGAGTCTATTACTGGTTTCCAAAAATGACCGGACACATGCTGGATGAGACCATCGGGCGATTGCACTTCTGGCTGGTTGTGATCGGGTTCAACGCGACGTTCTTCGTGCAGCATTTCCTGGGATTGCTGGGGATGCCTCGCCGCGTCTATACTTACCCCGATCTGCCCGGCTTGGGTGCGCTGAACCTGACGTCCACCCTGGGAGCCGGCATTCTGACGCTAGGCATCCTCGCGTTCTGCGTCAACGTATTCGCAAGCCTTAGCTTTGGCCGTTCCGCCGGCAATAATCCCTGGAACGCCTGGACTCTGGAATGGGCCACGGCCTCTCCTCCAGCGCGCGAGAATTTCGAAAGCGTCCCACAAGTGAGAAGCCGGCGCCCGCTTTGGGATCTCAATCATCCCGAATCGCCGGATTGGCAGGCCACGCCCGATCGCTCCGGAGAAGGGGCCTGATGCAACTACAAGCCAAGCTAGGCATGGCCCTGTTCCTGGTGAGCGAGTCGGTGTTTTTCTTGATGCTAATCATGGCGTTCGTCATTTTCCGCAACCAGAGCATTCAGATTGCGGCGCACGCTCTCAACTTGCCGGTAACGTCCTTTTATTCGGTCTGCCTGCTGGCCAGCGCCTTCACTCTGTGGCTCGCGACTCGAACTGCCCGCAGGACCGGCGACGGCAGCCCACGGCTATGGCTCGCTGCCACGATCTTGCTGGGCTCGGTGTTTCTCTTGGGGCAAGGCAGCCAATATCTGCACCTGTTGCAGGCCGGTGTTACGGTCAATGAGGGTCTCTTCGGAACGACCTTTTTCACGCTAACGTCAATCCATGGATTTCACGTCTTGATCGGAATTGGGATGCTCGCAGCCATGCTGGGAATCATGGGCGTGCGTGGCCCTACCCTGGTACGGCCGGCGCTAGCGATCGATTCCGTCGCACTCTTTTGGCATTTTGTCGTCGGCGTCTGGATCGTCATTTTCTTGGTCGTTTATATTTCTACGTTCCTGACGGGGGCGTTGCGATGACCGCGCTGGAGCGATGGATGACCGCCTGGGATTGGGAGCCGTCGATTGTGATCGGCTGCGCCGCCTTAGCGGCCGGCTATTACTTCCTCACGCGAGGCCGCCCGTTAAGCAGGAGATTGTACTTCCTCGGCGGAATGCTACTTCTGCTGCTCGATCTGGTGTCGCCGCTCGACCGGTTGGGGGATGAGTACCTTTTCAGCGCCCACATCGTACAGCACTTCATCCTGGCGCTGATCGTTCCACCCTTGCTATTGCTGGGTATTTACCAGTCCTGGATTGAGGTGTTACTGCGACGGCCTTGGATCGGTTGGCTCGAACATCGCATCGGACATCCACCTGTCTCCTGGCTGCTCGGAGTGGGCGCGATGCTCGTGTGGCATGTTCCGGTAGTATTCAATGCCGCTCTCGGCAACGATGTCCTTCACGTGATTCAGCATCTGAGTTTCCTGGTGACTGGGACCGTGTATTGGTGGCCGATCCTGGCGCCCGTCGAGCGAGTCCGCCTATCGGTGGCCGCCTCAGTTTCGTACTTGTTCACTGCCTGCCTGTCGTGCAGCCTGTTGGGAGCGGCTCTTACCTTTGGACCGCCCGGACTGTATCCAGCCTATCTTCATCCGCGGGATTCTTTGGGCATCTTATCCATGATCCGCGACGGCTGGGGACTCGATGCGCGAAACGACCAGCAGCTAGGCGGCTTACTCATGTGGGTGCCTGGTTGTTTCGTCTATCTCGGCGGCGTTCTGTGGACGCTAGCGCGTTGGTACGGTAAGCCGGAATATCCGGCGGCCGAGGAGCCGGTCAGTTGAACACGGAAAGGCATGAGGCTCGCGCGGAAAAGCCGCCGCCGGGAGCGGGTCGCCGGAGTCCACGGATGTTTCGCTTTGCCGTGATGCTCGCAATATGCGTGCTTGGCCTGATTGTTCTGGGAGCCTTAGTAACCAGCGAAATTCAGCCCGTTCCCGGATCTGCCAAACCGGTCGTTTCCCCGTCGACGCAAACCGATGTTTTGCTGCTCCGAGCCCATACGGGGGCTGCGTTGGCCGTGGGTGTTCTCACTCTGTGCCTGGCCATTTGGCTGCAGTCGGCGGGGACGCGGGCTTGGCTTCGCCGGCTCGCATGGACGGCTGTCGCAGTCATCCTGGCCGAGACCTGGGCGGGGGCGCGAAATACTCTAGAATCGCTGCCCCGAGCCGCCGGCTTCTTGCATGCGTTACTGGCGCAACTGCTTCTTTCAATTGTCGTCGCGATCGCGGTGGGCGCCGCGGGCCTGCCGGAGCGTGACCAGCCGGTAGGTGATTCCGGGCGACCCCCACTCCGTTCGTTGGCTGCGGCGATGCTTTCGCTGGCACTTCTACAAATAGTGCTCGGTGCAGCTTATCGGCACGGCTTAATGGGCGTGCTGTTGCATATCCTCAACGCGCTCATGGTCGCGATCGTCGTTCTGGTGACGTGCGTCCTGGTGATCCGGCAGTTCCCCTCCCATTCTTCACTACGGCCGGCTGCTCTTGCTTTGGGCATCGTCACCGGCGTGCAAGTAATTCTTGGGTTTGCCACGTACATCCTCGTCGTGATCGATTCGGGAACCGCGACCGCATTATTGATTCTGAGCGTGGGCCATGTCGCGACGGGAGCCCTGGCTTTGGCAGGAACTGTTCTGCTGGCGATTCAAATTTGGCGGAACGTGCGCCCCGGGAAACGCCTAAGCCGACTAATACTCTAATGGGCTATGAACTAGACTTCTGGCGTTCCAGCGTAATGAGAAGTTCCCTCCTTTGCATTTTGCACATCTCGTGGATACTTCTGCCCGGACGGAAGCCAGCAACGACCCTCCTCGCAGAATCACTGTAAGATCCTGCCCTGCGCGAGCGGCGGCGGACCGATCCTTCAGAACCTGCTCCACGCTCATTCTGACTTCTGTGTAAACGCCCCTCTGGCTGGCCGATTGAATAACCCTGTAATCTTCAAACTGAACCACAGCGATCGTGATGACTTCATACGCCCGGGATCTACTCAAAGATCGGCATCTTGTCCCACGCGCTGCCCGTGCCCGAGGCGCCAATCACGATCGAGTCCGTCTGACCGTAAGTAGAGGCGATTCCAAAGCCAAGCAAGATAGCCGGCGCTAGTGGTGTTTCCTTGAGCCTTCCGAAATCAGCCTCCGGCTTCGCCGGAATCCTCATTAAGTTTGCCCAGGCGCGCCTGATTCAGACACAGACATGCGACGACAGGGAGTCGGACGCGCACAGCGCCGCCAAACCGGATGAAACATCCGGAGCCAGCGGTATTATCGTGCTCAACCGGGTCAGATCGAGTACTTGACGCACCAGCGGAACGGCGCCCACCAACACGAACCGAGCGCTGGACTGCCTGGCCACAGAAGTGTAGAGCCCCACGATAAAAGTGACTCCCATTGAGCCTATGGCCGGAACCTCACGAAAATCGACCAGTAGTCTGCTGTACTTCAGTCTCTTGATTTCATCCATCTTGGAGTGCATGTAGTCCAAATCCGGCCCCGCGATGATGCGCCCTCTGCAGCGAACTACACAAAGGTCATTTTGTTGTTCGATATCTATGATCATTGGGTCCATCCAAAAAGGACTACATCATTGAGCCCTCGGATTGGATAGCGTAGGCGGAAGACGAACACCGCCAGGCCGGAATGCGGGGCGACTTAGATACTGGTGGCCCGGCTGGTCAGGTAGGGCCGGTAAGACATCCATTTTTCGGCAATGGGTCGAAGGAGTGCGATTATGTCCTGTTCCGTGTATGCATAGTTCAGGTGAACGTTATCGACCAGAGTATGAAAGGGGACGATAAACGAAGGCGTTGGCCCAGGATTCTGCGGTCGTAGCCAGAGCGCGTCAGTATACAGTCCAGGCATGATCAGAAGCTGGACGTTGAACGGTTCCGCGGGAAGTTGACCGGCCAAAGCAGGCGCGGAGAGATCTGCGATCGTCTGCAGCATGTTGGTGACCTCCTGACCTTGGCGAATACAAGCCAGTCTTGGGGAGCCTTCTGGGAGAGGCTGCTTACCACCCCTAGCCATCGTATAGATGTCGCCTGCGATGGCCGCGCCGCCATCCGCCACCGCGATGCGCCACCCGGACAGCTTGGCAGCCTGTAACCCTCCGCCGCCGGAAAGGACATCTGGAATGCCCAGAGTAAAGACTTTCAGCCCTTGCGTCGCCTGGAGCAGCGCCTGCTGCAAGACCGGATCCGCGGATCTGAAAGATCGGAAAGAAGGGACGCCATCCTGCAGAGCTTTTTTTACATCAACTGTAATTACCTGAGTGATCGGTGTGAATGTCATGTTAGCCTTCGAAGTTACCATTCACCTTCCATTTGTTCAGCACCTTTTGGAAGTTTTGTACGATTCCGGGGCCGGGCACGGGGTTCGACGCGTAGTTGTAGGCATTGACGAAGTCGGCGTAGCTAAACTCGACTGAATCCCGGCCGAGGTACGGATCAGCCACCCAGACATGTTGAATGTCCGTATCGACCGCCGAGATAGCGGCAAAGTGAAAGGCTGGGCCCGGAAACATTATCTCGGCGCAGACCGGAACGGGGACACCATTCCCGTTGGCCTCTGAATCGAGCTGTGTGCTGACTGTTTCAAACTGATCTTCGACCACAGCAATTTGCGGCCGTACCGTTAGCTGGAAGTTGATGCCCAGATCCGCAAGCGCTGAGGCCAGGGCGTCAGGTTGGTCGCCGTCGCAGTTCTTCTCGACCAGAGTGACGACGTCACACTGGCTCTGAGCTGCCACAGTCGCAGGGCGCATGGAGTTATAAACATTGGAGGCAACGGCCGCCCAGCACCAAAAGGGCTTTTGCTGGCGGTCGTTTGTAAATGGAACTGAGAGATATGGCATATGAGATTGTCCTTGACCCCTCTTACACGCGATGCTGGCGGCGCCCGTACCCGACAAATGAGCGCCGCCGCACAGGCTCTACCTACGGAGGAAATCCGCCGCCGCCGACCGGATTTCCGCCTGAATCTTCAAAGGCAATTGTTACGTTGCCATCAGCATCGAGCTGAAAAGGCTGGAACTGCATTTTCCCGCTCAACGGAGCTGCAGCCACAAAGATGTTTGAGCCCCCAGTCATCTGAACGAAAATGTCTCCGGCCACACTGGCATCGGGTGCGAAGGCGAGAAAATCTCCAGTTGTAAGCGTTATTTGATCCGCCGTGGGGCTGAGTGTTACAGCGCCGCCAACCACACTTACCGTGTAGGTTATAACAGCCATTTTTCTTTCTCCTTGTCTCATCGTTTTTGTTACAGCACCTGCTTAGAAGCCAATAACTGAATAAAGCGGGGATCCTTGTGGAGGTCCGCCAGATCGGGCCAACGGTTGAGGTCCGCCAGTAACTCAGGAGAAGCGGCACCCAGAACAGAAAGTGCGGCTTCATGCTCACCCAACGCCTCGTAAGTTACCACCGCCATCCAACGCACGCTTGAACCATCAGGCGAAAACGTCATGGCTTGGGCGATTTCCTGTTCGGCTAACTGCCGATGTCCGAGGCGCGCGTGTAAATAGGCCACGTACGCTCGCGTATATCCCCTCCTTGGATTCTGTTGCTCGGCTGCTTCCGCCGCATCCAGCCCGGAGCGGGTGGCCTCTTCTGATTCTTCAATCCGATTGAGGCGGCGATAGCAAATGCCCAAATTTGTCCACGCCCAATAGTCCTTTGGGTCGATAACTAGGGTCCGCTTATAGAAGGGAATAGCGTCCTCCTCATGCCCTTCGTACATCAGGGTTGTTCCCAGAGTGTCGAGAACGTTAACCGTCTCCCCAAAGCTGAGGGCGATTCGCAATTCGGTCTCGGCGGCCTGAAATTGGCCGAGACTCATGTAGGCGCCCGCGAGATAATATCGTGCATCCGGCTCGTCCGGCGCCAACGCGACTGCCTTCCTCAGAGGCTCCAGTGACTGATTGTACTGGTCCCTTTGGATGTAGAAGTTTCCTAAATCTCGATAAAAACGGTAATTGCCCGGATCGGCGCGTAGGGCCTGGCTATAAGCCGCAAGCGCGAGTTCGGCCTGTCCGAGATGCTCATATGCCCGCGCTTGGTAGTGGGATGCTGCGCTATAGTTCGGATCCAATTCCAAAGCCCTCTGGAAATCCGCGATAGCCTGCTCATACCAACTATTGACAAATTTCTGCGTACCGCTCACGAAGAGGACGCGCGGCAAATCCGGGTTACGGCGTTGGGCCTGGGTTGTACTCTCCGCGGCGCGAGTAAACCAATCCGTATCGCGAGTGCTTCCGTACTTGAGCCACTGAGCTTCGGCCAAGCCCGCGTAGGCGAGCGCTGAGTCGTGGTCGGCCGCGACAGCCCGTTCAAAGGCTTCTAAGGCGGCATCGATCGTTTTGTCCCGGCGGAGTAAGAGCGATCCAGCTTTGTAGTCAGACTGCGCCGCTGCGTTCATTGTCGCTGCCATCGCGAGCGGTGGCAGATGCAGTGTGCCAGTCACGAATCCTGCCAGAGCTACCGGAATGTAGTGGACCTGACCGGGGGCATATTCCATCGTCCAATCCTTGGCGTCGACCCCCGTGCGAGTATCCGTGAGGACCGCGTGGAGCACTATCTGCTCCTTGTCCTTGGTCAGGGTCCCCTGCAGGACGTGAGTTGCGTTGAATACTGACTTGGCTTTTTCCGGCGTGTCTACTCTGTTGCGCCGGGCTTCGGCCAGCGATATGAGCGAATAGCGCGCCTTGGCTCCTCCTCGAAGCTTGGCTAAATTCGCCGATGTCCCACGCAGGACGTCTTCCGCCAGGGGAGCCAGATCGGCGCTGTAGGAAAGTGGCAGCATGGCCAGGCGAACCGCTTGCTTAGGGGAAGTAGCCCGCTGATAGGTAAATACGCCGGTGACCGCGGCCACCAGAATGGCGGCGGCCGTGGCTAGGAACCATCGGCGGGAACGAAGCGGCACAAGCGCTTGCGCGACGGCATCGGCATTGGGAAAGCGGCGCGCCGGATCCTCATTCAGACAGCGCGCGACAACACGATTCTGTAGCCAGTGGGACCCCAGCTGCGAGAGAATCACGCCTAACGCGTATATGTCGGAAGCCTCCGAAACCTTGGCGCCCTTCCACAGCTCCGGCGCCATATAATCCGGGGTGCCGGCCATTTGTCCGGACGGTGCGGTGGCCTGCGCCGATTCGGGACGCCGGGCCAAGCCGAAATCAGTGATCACCGCGCGGGCGCCTCCGTTGGTCAGGATCACATTGTTACTCTTAAGATCGCCGTGAATTACGTGATTTCGGTGTGCTTCGGCTAAGCCGGCGCACAGCTGGAGCGCGATGGCCCGCGCCTGCTTCTCAGGAAGAGATCCCCGGATGAGCCGATCGGCCAGCGTTTCGCCATCGAGAAACTCCATGGTGAAGAAGTCGACCTCACCTTGCGGTGTGGACGCCGTATGGATCTCGAAAATCTTGCAGACATTGGGATGACTGATTTCGGTGGCGTTGAGAACTTCCGGAGGCAGTCGCTTGCGGAAGCCGGTCTTGGCGCACTTGAGCGCAATGCGCCGCTGTAGTTTTTCATCGATGGCTTCATACACGATGCCCATGCCCCCCTGGGCGATCTCGCGCACGATCCGGAAACGGCCATCCAGGAGTTGTCCGGACTCGAAGGGATGCTCGTTGGAAGGTGCCGGGTAGAGCGGGTCCAGCAGGAATCCCTGCATGCGCTCTTCCCACCGGACATAGGTCCAAGTCTGCTCAAACAATTCCGTGTCGCCGCCGCAAGCGCTGCGGAGATAAGCTTCGCGCTGGTGGGCCGGATGGTTCAACGCAAGGTCAACCAGGCTCATGACCAGATCATCATCCTGGGCTTTGCTAGGCATTGCCGGACTCCATCTGTTCGAAGAGCCACTGCCGCGCGTCGCGCCACATGCGTTGCATGGTGCGAATTTTCAGACCCAGCATCTCGGCGGCTTCTTCGTCGGTGAGTCCGAGGAAGTATTTCACCTCCACCAGCGTGCACCACTCCGGTTTCGTTTTCGCGAGCTGCTCCAAAAGCCGGTCAATGGTGACGGCCACGTCCAGTTGGGCACTGGAGGCAGGCAGCAGGTTTTCGATTCCCTCAATCGCGACGAACTCGGCATTGGGCCGCCTGCGCGCATGGTCAATGAGGTATCTGCGCATAGCTCTAGCAGCTATAGCGAAAAAATGCTGCCTATTCTGCCAATCTCGATTTTTGGCGGAAACCAGACGTAGATAAATCTGGTCGACCAATTCCGTGGCCTGCAAGGAGTGACCCTTGCGCTCACCCTTCATCAAATGATGCGCGAGTCGTCGAAGGTTGGGAAGCACCAGGGCAAACAGCTCGTTCTCGGCACTTCGGTTGCCTTCGCTCCATTGGTGCAGGAGTTGAGTAATGTCTCCCGTTTTCTCCAACATACAAACACCCTAAGGTGTGCGAATGGTAACACAACCTGAACTTAGGCGGAGTTTTTCGTCCACTTACGCTATCCCCTGCGAGGCTCAACAGCCTTCCTCAAAATCGAAACAAAAGGAGCAGATTATGAAACGATTACACTTTGCATTTGGTTTGTTTGCCGCTCTGGCATGTTCAGGTCTCGAAGCGCAGACCGTGGTGCGGGCCAACATACCGTTTGAGTTCCGGATGGGCAAGACCTCTTTTCCCTCCGGAGACTACACCATCGAATACTCGACTCGAATGTTGCTGGTGCGTCAGGAGGCCGGCCGCCAATCCGCGGCTATGGCTCTGGCATTGCCGGTGTCACGGGCAACACCGCCGGAAACGAGCGTACTCCAGTTCAACCGGTATGGCGAGTCTTACTTCCTCGCGGGGATCTTTACAGCGGGCTCACACGAAGGGACGGGACTCCCCAAGGGGTTGCGCGAAAAGGAACTTGCCCGTTGGACAACGCCAATACAAACAGAGGCGATTGTCTTCGAGACCAAGTAAGCCGAGTCTTAGCGATGCGCCAGTTCGGAAGAGCAAGGCAATCGACTGCATTCCGTCCTGGCGCTTCCGTTTTTCTCTACTGCAGGCTGAACCTGTCGGCCACTCATATCGGGCGTGCCAGGCAACGCCTCTCCAGCTAGTCGGGCGTAAAGGCGTTTTCGTAACGCAGTTCCAACCCGGCTGGCTGCTCTTCTTTTCGAAGGAAGCAATTGCCGATTGCCAGCGCTTCGATCTTGGTTCCCATGAAGCAGCGGAAGGCGTCTTCGGGTGTGCAGACGATGGGCTCGCCACGCACATTGAAGCTGGTATTGACGATTACCGGGCAGCCGGTCAGTTCTTTGAAGCGCGTGATGAGCGCGTGGTAACGGGGATTGGTCTCCCGGTGTACGGTCTGAATGCGGGCCGAGTAGTCGACATGCGTCACGGCGGGGATGTCACTGCGCGGCACGTTCAGTTTTTCGATTCCAAACAGCTTCTGTTGTTCGGCCGTCATCTGTTTTCGCCGATGCTCCACGACGTCAGCCACCAGCAGCATATAGGGGCTGTCGCAGTCCATTTCGAACCAGCCGGCTACATCCTCGCGCAATACCGAGGGTGCGAACGGGCGAAACGATTCGCGGTATTTCACCTTGAGATTCAGAAGCGATTGCATGCTGGGCGATCGCGCATCTCCCAAGATAGATCGCGCCCCCAAAGCGCGCGGGCCGAACTCCATGCGCCCTTGAAACCAGCCCAGTGCCTTTTCTTGCACTAAGGCGCAGGCGGACGCATTGACCAACTCCTCGTCGGAGAGAGCGGTAAACTTGGCGCCGATCGCAGTCAAGCGGCCTTCAATTTCCTGCTGCGAAAACTCCGGACCCAAATACGCGCCCTGCATGTTGTCGCAACAGTTGCGCGCCGTTCGCGGCTGCCCTTTGAATAGGTGATAGGCCGCCAGTGCCGCGCCCAGCGAGCCTCCCGCATCTCCGGCCGCCGGCTGCACCCAGATTCGCTCGAAATGGCCTTCGCGAAGAACCTTGCCGTTGGCTACGCAGTTGAGGGCCACGCCGCCGGCCAGGCACAGATTTTTCATCCCGGTTTCGGCGCCCAGCGCGCGCGTCATGCGGCTGACCGCTTCTTCCAGCGCCGCTTGCACGGATGCGGCGAGATCCATGTGCCGCTGGGTGAGCAACTCCTCCGGTTTACGGGCCGGTCCCTCAAACAAACTGTCGAACTTGCCGTTGGTCATGGTCAAGCCCGTGCAGTAGTTGAAATATTCCAGGTTCAAACGGAACGAGCCGTCGGGCTTAAGATCGAGCAGATGGTCGAAGATTTTTTGCGTGTAGCGAGGCTGTCCGTAGGGCGCCAGGCCCATCACCTTGTATTCGCCGGAATTCACTTTGAAGCCGGTGTAGTAAGTGAAGGCGGAATACAGCAGGCCCAGCGAATGGGGAAAGTAGATCTCCTTGATGATCTCCAGATTATTGCCGCGGCCCACGGCGACGGATGTGGTGGCCCATTCGCCGACGCCGTCCATGGTGAGAATCAAGGCTTCATCAAATGGGGAAGGGAAGAAGGCGCTGGCGGCGTGACTCTGGTGATGTTCGGTGAAAAGGAGTTTGTTCTGCCAATCGAACTTGGGCCCAAAGCGCTCCAGATCCTGATGCAGCAAATTCTTTTGGAATAGCTTTTCGCGAATCCACAGCGGAATGGCCATCTGGAACGACCGTAGCCCTCGGGGCGCAAAGGCGATGTAGGTCTCCAGCAGCCGCTCAAACTTCAAAAACGGCTTGTCATAGAAGACGACGTAATCGACATCCTCGAGTTGCACGCCATCTTGGACCAGGCAGTACTCCAGGGCATGGCTGGGGAATGCGGAATCGTGCTTCTTGCGCGTGAACCGCTCTTCCTGGGCGGCAGCCACGATTTCACCATCGCGCACCAGGGTCGCGGCGCTATCGTGATAGAAAGCAGAGATACCCAGGATTCGCATTCCGGCCTTGCACTAAAAGAGAGTGTAGATGAATGGCGCGACGGCACTGCCCTGGGCCAGCAACAACAATCCGCCAAAAATCAGCAGCATTACCAGGATGGGCAATAGCCAGAATTTCTTTCGAACTCGCAGAAATGACCAGAATTCTTTCAGGAATGATGACATTGGTTCACATCCTTTTTACACCGGTTAGAACTGATGCGACATGGTTTCTGGCGACGGTCCCGGAGGGCGCCTCTCGATCCAATAACTGCGGGCGGCGCTATCCAAGGACAACCGGAGCGGGTCTTTGCCGAGCAGCCGGAAGACCAGCGCCGTAGGTGCGATTACGACGAAAAAGAGCAGTCCCATTACGATGGGGTTCACTACCCGCCCCAGCAGCAGCCCTAGCTTGATCCAGGCTTGATTCAGGGGACCTAGCCAGACAGGACGCAAAATCGCGGCTGCCAGAAAGAGCCCGGCCAGGACCAATGCCCAGGAACGTAACGGCCGGTGTTTCCAGAGCGGCGCCAGGCCAATGAACACAAAGAAGATAGCGAATACGAGACCGAAAGTTCGGTCCGACGAGCCGCGCACGGCGTGCTTGCGACTAAGATCCTCGTGGGTGTTCATTTCGGGATTACTCATATTAGACTAATGCACGCTCCAGCGATTCGTCTACCTGACCGGCGTACTAGGCTTTTCGAAAGGTACCAATACGTACCGTTATGAGGGGTTCCGTAGCTCCAGGCTGCGCGCATCACAACGGCAGGCTAGCGCAAATTCGTCCAGCGTGATGAGACCGTCGATATACTGCTCCGAAAACTGGAAAAACTCCGGGATCGGTTCAAGGCCGTGCAATCGCATTCCCGTGACCAACTCTTTGATAGATTGAGCCCGTTCAGCTCGAACGGGCAGGCTGCTAGGGGCGCATCCCGCCATTTAACTTGCTCCTTTCCCCAACAACACCGCAGGTATCGTCTTCAATATAATTTGCCAGTCTAGCCCCAAAGACCAATTCTCGATATATTGAAGATCCATTCTCATCCAGGTTTCGAAGTCGACCCCATCCCTGCCATTCACCGCCCAAAGACAGGTCAGCCCGGGACGCATGCGAAGCCGCCGGTGTTGCCAATTCTTGTATTGTGCCACCTCGCTGGGAATTGCAGGCCGCGGGCCCACTAGCGACATCTCACCTCGAATGACGTTCATCAGCTGCGGCAACTCATCAATGGACGACTTGCGCAAGAGACGACCGACGGGCGTGAGGCGCGGGTCGTTCGGAATCTTCGGCGCCGTCTGGCGGCGGCTTAGATGCATTACTTCGGCCTTACGTTGGTCGGCATCCGCGACCATGGAACGGAACTTGAAACACACGAACGGATGACCGTTCAGACCGCACCTTTGTTGCCGGAAGATGACCGGCCCCGGAGATGTCAGCCGGATGGCGAGAGCGGCGGCGAGCATGATTGGCGAGGTCAGCAGCAACCCAGTACTCGCCAACAGCACGTCCGTGATGCGCTTTACCAGCATTTTGAATGCATCGTCCGGCGCGACATCGAAGGTCAATAGAGGAGTGTCGCCCAATCTCTCCAGACGAACCTCGCTCTTGATTTGAGGAAAGAAGTCCAGAGCCACCTGCGTGCGGACTCCGTGCTCTTCGCACAAGAGAAAAATATCCTGTAACGCCTGGATCTGTTCGCTTTCGACAACGAAGACGATCTCATCGATAGCCTGACTGCGAAGCACCTCTGAAAGTTGAGCGACGGAAAATATGGGGTATGGCACATCCAGGCTGCCCGGTTCGTGACCGGGCGCTACAGCTACAAACCCACAGATGCGGATTCGATCACCGAACGTGCTTTCAATAAACTTCGCGGCCCGCAGCGCCTTAGGAGTAGCGCCGCCGACCAACACGTGACGCACTGCATCATAGTCCTTATGAAAGATCCCAACCCAGTGGTCTGAGTACAACCGGGCGATCAGAACGGCTGACCAACTGTATAGGGCAGTAGCCAGGAGAAAAATGCGGCTGATGTCAAGACGGAGCGCATATTCCAAAATGACCAAACTGATGGCGGCGTAGGCGGTCTGAGCAGTGACATCTTTCAGAATTTTGCTTCTCGGTTGGCGTCCCGGCTTCTGATAAATGCCAATCCAGTATCCACAGCACACCCACGCCGTCATCCAGAAACACAGCATCAGAATCTTATCGCTGCGCAAAAGGAAAAACTCATGCGGCAGGATATACATCCAGGAACGGGTTGTGTACGCGGCCTCGAACGCCAGAGCCGTCAGTGCCGCGTCAGCCGCGACAAAGATTATCCGGGCGCTTCGATTTTCCTCGCTGAACTTCATGCGTATCCGTGCACCGGCCTCCCTTTAGCTGCGCCTGCGCCGGTGGCCAAAGCCTGGGTCGCTTCCGCCGGTTGACATTCGCGAGCCTGAGATTCGATGCGTATCCGGGTCACCAGTTTCGACAGTCCCTTGATGTTAGTCGTCCATGTCGCCAGGGAATCTTTCATCTCGCTGTAGCCCTCGGCACTCAACCGGAACTCGAACACCCGGGGTTCAGCGAGGCGGAATTCGTTCGGGTCGCCGAGTTCGGGAGTGGACAGCCAGCTCCGGAAGTCATATCGCAAAAGAGCGCGAGCCGGCGCCAGAATTTCGGCTGTGTCGGTTCCTGAGGCATGCGTCAGCCGGAGATAAGTATGGAAGTCTTGCCAGAACGAGTCAAAGTTCTGTATCCGATTCGTCAACCCTCGGCCGGCCAGCAGATCCTTGGTCGCATCCATGGCAGTGCCGCACACCGAATCCCAACAGCGGAAAGAAGCGATGGCGCGATAGCGGTACATCAGATTGTCGCCCACGTCACCGTTTTCGAGCTTATGAAAGTTCTCTTCCCGGGAATAGAAATCGACGCAAGCCTTACGCGTAGGAAAAAGTTCGCCCGCGGTCTCGGAGACGAAACTAGCGAGGAACTCCCGGATGGTCTCACTGCCGTTTTCCATGGCCGGAAGCATTTGCAACCACCACTCCGAATTGCGAATCCCGAGGCTGCGCACGAACCGAACCAGAGGCTCGAACCAACCGTCATTCCAAAAAACGCTGCTGATCAGATGCCACTTACGCGCTGTAATATAGTCGTTAAACGGCAGTGTATCGGTGGCGACTACGATTTCTTCGACGTCGAATACTTTCTCCCCCTCGTATACGCCGAAGTTCTTCGGCAGCACCCGGAAACGCGTATCGAAGCGGAACAGGTCGCGCGATGCAACGGTCTCCATTTCCGAACCTTTCAGCATCATCGCCTGAAAGTTATGCATCTGATGAATATTACTGTCGAGCAGGGTCTTGAGCCCGCGAAGATGGCTTTCGAGCGATTCACCCGGAAGGCCCAAAATCAGGTCGGAATTGGAGCGCAATCCACGTCCGCGCATGTGAACTTCCAACGCTTTGTAGGCGTCGAGTTTGATGGTCTGGCGCTTCACTTTCCGCAAAACCTCTTCGTCCAGAGACTGGACGGCTTGGTAGAGAACCAGGGCGCCGCTTACCTGCTCGACCGACTTGATGATCCGGTCAGGACGGTTCTTGCCCGTCGTGGCATCAATGAAAGTAGGCCAGCCATAGTCGCGCTGCATCTGGCCGATACATGAAGAAATATCGATATCGCGTTCATACATTCCATAGTTCGAATCGGCGATTCGCAGCACGCCCATGTTGGGAGAATGCTGTTTGATGCGCTTGGCGATGTATTGAATCTCCTCTTTGATACGATCCACCGGGAAATTGTGAACTTTGGTGTAGAAGCTGGTCCCCTGCACGCAGAAGGTACAAGTAAACGGACAGCCGCGGTTGGTCTCGATCATGGGGGCCAATTTGCCATCGAAGAACTCGTCTTGGATTCCGCTGAGCCAGGGAGAGGGAATCTCATCCACTTCTTTATGGCGAGGCTTTAGGCTGCAGATGACGGCCTGGCCCTCTGCATTCCGGTACGTTGAAGAGGGAAGTTCTCTCGCGCCCAATTTCGGTATGGACAGGCCGCAGTCCATGAACGAGCGCACCAAATCGTACGCCAGGAAGTCGCCTTCGCCCAATGCATAAACGTCCAGGCTGGGATGCCGCTCCAGATACTCAACCTGGCGTTGCGGCTCGAGGCAAATATTTGGACCACCCATGACCGTGAGGATGCGCGGGTTGATCTGTTTGGCGGCCTTGAAAAAGAAATGACTCAGCGATTCGTTCCAAGTGTAGTTGCTGAGCATCAGAATATCGGGCGGCGCCTCGCGAAGAGCGCGAAGCAATTCCACGGGGTAGACGAAAAGCTTCGATTCAATCTCTCGCGCGGTGTCGTCCCGGTCCATGACGGCTTTCATGTACGCGACGCCCAGAGGCATGCAATCATTTGCCAGAATGCCGGAGTAGTTATATCGCAAATCACCGAGATATACGCGGATCATAGTTTCTCCTCAAGGTTGCGCAACGATGCTCTTCACGGGGAGTTGGGCGCTAAGAAAGTCCTGATACCAATCGATCGTCAAACGCAGCCCCTCTTCCAGACCGAATCGGGGTAACCATCCCAGGCGCGTCCTGGCCTTGGAGGTATCGAGGTACTGCACGCGGATCTCGGCGGACGCCTTATTTTGAATGATCGGCCGGAGATTGGCGCCTCCCATCATGCGCAAGACTCTTTCCACTAAATCGATGACGGTGAGCTGCAGCTCGAGCCCGAAATTGAAAGCTTCTCCACAGCCGACGGAACCTTGGGCGAGCCCTTCCGCCAGACTGAGATATCCATCCACTGCATCTTCTACATAGAGAAAATCCCGCACGTACTTGCCATCGCTGCGGATGATGAACTCTTCGCCACGCAATGTGGCTTGGATCAAGCCCGGAATCAACCTGCTGAAATTCAGATCTCCACCGCCGAACAAATTGCCACAGCGGGCGATTGCCACCGGGAGATTGTAGGTCTGGCCATACATAGTGCCTATCAAGTCGGCGCAGCTCTTTGAGACCTCATAGGGCGCCGTGCCCTTGAGGGCATCATCCTCTCGATACGGCATGTGCTCGGAGGGTCCGTATGCCTTGTCCGATGAGGCAATCAGAACCTGTGGCGCGCCGGCTTGGCGAGCCGCTTCCAGCACGTTCCAGGTCCCACTAACGTTGGCTTCGAGGGTGCCGACCGGATCGGTGTGGGCCACTCCCACCAACGTTTGCGCGCTCAGGTGGAAGATGGTGCCGATGGAATATTCGGCAACGGTGCGGCGAAGCAAAGCCGCGTCCGTCACCGATCCGCGAACCGAGACGATCCGGTCCATCCACCCGTCGCGAAACAGGATGCTGCGTGGGACCGAGTCCCGCACTAGGGTCACGACCTCGGCCCCGCGACGAACGAGCTCCGGAACCATGTGGCTACCGAGGAGGCCCGAGGCGCCGGTGACCAAGACTGGCCGGTCCTGCCAATAACTGCTCATGCGCGGCGGCCTCCGGCAGCCTGTGCTTTCGGTGGGAACCCCACTATCTTTCCCGGCGGGGACCAAGGTGCGACCCCGTCAATATAGAGCTGTTCCATCTCTTGCTGGTCTTTACTGGTGTCCATGGATTTCCAGAAGCCGCGATGTTGAAAGACGGATAGCTCACCCCGGGCCGCCAGTGCAGGCAGAACCTCCTGCTCCAGATTGCGCCCGTGCCAGTGATCGAAGGCGCGGGCTTCCAGCGCGAAGAAGCCGGCGTTGATCCAGTAGTCGCTGATAACCGGTTTTTCCTGAAAGCGTTCTACCTTACCGGCTTTGTCGAAAACCACCATGCCATACTGCGATCGAAGCGGTACGGTGGTGAGAGTGGCCAGCGTGCTGGCGCGGCGGTGACTGGCCAGGAGGGCTTCGAAGTCGAGGTCGCCAAGTCCGTCGCCATAAGTCGCGAAAAATGTGCCATCCACGTACGGCCGGCATTTCGCGATGCGCTCGCCCGTATCAGACTCGGCTCCCGTGTCGACGATTTCGATATTCCATTTCTGGAACCGGCCATCGAAATAGTCGTAGATCATTTCCTTGCGATAGCCAGTCGCCAGCACGAAACTTGTGAACCCCTGAGACGCATAAATGTGCATCAGGTGCACCAGGATCGGCATGCCGTTAATCGGCATCATCACCTTCGGAAAATATTCTGTAAATGGATAGGAGCGCGTACCCTTGCCCCCGCAAAGAATAACAACCACTGGATGACTCAAGACGACATCCTCCTCCCTAGAAAGCGCCTACCCACCGTTTACTCCCCATTTCGCTCGAGGGTTCCCTACGTCGGCAGCCCCGTTGACAGCTCTGCCTGAATGGTGCCTAAGATCAGCACGCAATCGTTACCAGGATTTCTACTTTGAACCTTCCGGTATGAGCAAAAGTATACACCACTCGGTCTCTTTTGAAGCCGTTCGAAAGCCAGGTTAGTCCCTGCAGTACTTCTAGTACTTAGAGGAGGCTTTCCGGCTTCACCTGTAAGGTTCTCCACACCAATTAGAGCAGAATAGTACGGAATCGTAAGCTGCCGCGTAAGAGGAGAAAGAAATTGCAGGCGTCGCGTGGCAGATAAAACAACGGGCGGAGCAGACGCAACGGCCCGCGTAATGAGTGCGTCCGTTCCCTAGCCCGGCAAACGACATACGGCAGGAACAAAAGCGCTGCCCACTTAGTAACTAGGAACAGAGGGACGGCAGCCAGCGCGAGAGTGAACCAAGCTTGACTGGGCTCGAAGAAAAAGCGGCCAAAAAAGAAAGGACGCAACTCGGGAATGCGCCGAAGTAGGTAAGGCCACATCAGATTATTGTGTATATAGACCCACCGCCACGGAGTGATCGGCAGTACTTTATGATGGACCAGCGCCTCCGGGCTGAACGTCGAAAGCCAGCCGCCGCGCTTAGCCTTCCAGGCCAGGATCACGTCCTCGCCGCCCTGTATCAGTAACGAGGTTGAACGAGGATCCGGCACATCCTCAGAGAATTCGAGGTACACGTCCCGCCGGAAGAACATGTTGCAGCCTTCGTAAATGAAAGACTCTCGTTCTACCAAAACATACTTGGAGAACACACCGCGGTGCACTCCGGGCTCCGGCAGGGTGCGGCCCTGTACGAGTCCGATGCCATCCCGAAAAGCCGCGATGCCATTGCGCAGCCATCCAGGACTAGCTATACAATCGCTGTCGAGCAGCGCTAGAAGAGGAGCCCGCGCGTGAGCGGCTCCCAGGTTCCTGGAAGGTCCCGGCCCCTCCGGCTTCTTGTGGAAAAAGGCGAAGCGGCAGGTGGTCGCCGGCCGCAGTTCCTCGAGGACCCGGATTACTTGGTCGTCTGGAGAGCTATCCACCACGATGAGTTCAAACTGATCTTTCTCGAGATCCTGCGCAAACACCGATTCCACCGCCGCGCGGACCAGATCGGGGCGCATAAAGCATGGAATGATGACCGAAACCAGCAACGGCTCGCTCATGGCTTCTGGCCTAAAATTTCGTGGCACACGCTGAGGACGGTGTCCGCGTTGCGTTCCCACGTATATTGGCTCGCCAATTGACGGTTTTCATCGCCCCAGCGCTGGCACAGCGCGCGATCCTCCCACAAATGGGACACCGCCTGGGTCATAGCATCGCAATCACTCGGTTCTGTCCGCACTCCGCGGAATTTTAGCGGGAGCGTGGACACGATCGCACAACCGGCCGCCATAGCCTCCACTAAAGCGAGTCCGAAGGTTTCCGCATGGGAAGGCATGAAAAAAATCCGAGCCCGCGCAAACGCCTCCTGCAACGGACGCCCGCGCTCGAAGCGCACAAACTCTACATTCACGGGTGCCTGTTTGCGGAAGAAGCCCTCTTGTTCGCCCCAACATACCAGGCGAAAGCGGACCTGCGGCAGACGGCGAGCCACTTCGAAGAGATCGAGGATCCCTTTGCGGACGTCGAATTTTCCACTAAAGAGGACGACGTCCTCCCTATCGACATTCAGGTCGGCGGGGGGCCACTCGATCCCGGGGAAGTTGACCAGGGAGCGTGCGCGAGGAGCCCCTAGCCGGACGCCCAGCTCGAGCGCTTCGTTGCTTGGAAATAACAGACGATCGAAGCCGCGCGTTACCTGATACCGCTCCAGCAGCATCCACATCAGTCCCAGCACATACCCCTTCATTTCAATCCAAGCTTTTTGATAGAGTCCCATGATTGTGCATACCACCGGCTTATTGGTGCGCCTGGCAGCGGCCAGGGATGCCAGGCACGCGTGATAGTTGAACGTCAGGATCAGGTCACATGGCCGCGCCGCCTCCGCGATCTCGTCCGCCACGAAGTTCATGCGGTAACGGTGAATAGCGAGCCGTTTGGTAGGGACGCCCTCGTAGCAGCGGATAGACGGATCGCCCGTGGTAAGCACCTGTATGTCGGCGCCCCGGCGGATAAGGGAACGCGCCGTTTCCAATACAACGTATTCGCCGCCGCCGGCGAAATCGGGCGGAAAGCGCTCATGCGTCAGGAGGATCTTCAGGCCCGCTCCCGACGGCATGTCCGATTGCCCCATCAGCCGATCCCCCAGACCGCCTCATAGCGCGGCCCCACCTTCGGCCAGGAAAACTCTTCAGCGCGCCGGCGGCAAAGCGCTCGGGTGGCCTTGCACCGGGCTAATTCGATGGCCTGGCAGATCGCTTCCGCCAAACCTTGCGTGTTGGTTGTTTCCTGACCGCTGGTTTCCGGCTCGAATTTGACACCCAGCGCCGGATCGTCCACCAGCTCGGGAAATGCCCCATGATTGGTCACCACTACCGGCGTACCGCAAGCCCACGACTCCACGATTACCATCCCAAAGGCTTCCCACATCGAAGGCAAAACCGTGACCGTCGCCTCTCCATAGAGCCCGGGCAGGTCTTCGGCCCGGCCGATGCCCAATACCTCGATCCGTTCCCGTACCTCGGCCGGAAGCGGTTTGATCGCATCCAGCACAGTGGCGGGCGAGATCTTGCCGGACAGGCGAAGCCGCGCTGCGGGAAATTGATGCAGAAGCTGCTCAAAGGCTTTCACCAGAACCCGCACCCCTTTGCGGCGTTCGTCGAAATCAGCCACCGACAGAATTACGGGCGCTTCGTGCGTCACAGACTCCACGAACGGAAACCGTCCCAGATCCACGGGAACCGGTATTACCTCGGCCGTCAAACCATAATATTTTTCCACAACCTCCTGCGTGAACCGGCTGTGCACTATAAGGCGGTCGGCCCGGCGGATTGCCTCCGCCAGCAGCCACCTGTCCGGCGGCATGCGCGGAAAAACGTTGGGTACGGGCGGCCCGGTGATCTGGTAGACGGTGAGATAGCCGCGCCTGCGACGGCACACGCTGGCGGCAAAAGCGTCGGTGAAGTACAGGCTATGGACCACATCCGCGTCCAGCCGGGCCAGCGTGGCCATACTCGTCAGCAGAAACGTGTGCGTCGGCTGAATACGCGCCTTTGCCATCCAGCGAAACCAATACTGCGGCCGTACGATTCGTTTGCCGGATGCGGACTCTTCGACTATCCCGCGGCCAGGCTTGGAGGAGATGGTGATCACTTCGCGGCCCCGGCTCGTCAAGAATTGAGCGAACTCGGCGATGAACCGCTCCGAGCCGCGGCGGACCCAAGGCCAGCAGTAGGGGTGGGTGAGGACCACCCTCACGCCGCACCCGCCGCGATTCTGGTGAGATACTTTTCGTACTTTGGGCCAACCCGCTCCCAACTGAACAGTGAGGCATACTCGCGGCACCGTGCGGCAGTCTCCGGGCAGCAGCTCAGATCGAGTGTCTCGGTGAGCGCGGCCTCCAATCCCTCCGCGTTGGTGGCCTCGTCGCCTGAGCTTCCAGGATCGAAAAGTCTCCCGATGTCCGGCCTCGAAATCACCTCCGGAATGGCTCCCGAATTGGCGCCCACCACCGGCGTGCCGGTGGCCAAGGATTCTATCATGACCAGTCCGAATGGTTCCCACATAGAAGGCAGAACAGAAACCCAGGCGCGGCCGTAGAAATCAGAAAGCGTATCCAGAGGGCCCAGGAATCGAATGTCGGCACGCCAGGGTTCGGAAACCAACTGCACCAGCTCTTCCCGCCTTTGATCGGAAATTGCGCTGGCGATCAGTAGCACTGCATCGGGCTGCTTGCGTTTGAGCAGATCGAAGGCGCGCATCAGCACGCGGCCACCCTTTCGGGGCTCATCCAAAGCGGCAGCGCAGACGATAGTGGGGATCCCATCCCTTCGATCGGCTATTTGAAAACGCGACATGTCTACCGTCAGGTGAATGGCAACGGGATCGATTCCCGATTTTGCCCGGATGTACTCCCGCTCGAACTCGCTGAGCGCAATCACACCATCCGCATTGCGCACGGCACTGCGCCAAACCCTTCCGTTGAGCGTCAGAGCGCGCTGGCGCCGCACGCCCATGGGGATTCCGTTTACCCAGAAGACCACCGGCGTGCCGCGGAAGACTCGCGCGATGTTACCGCCGAAAGTATCGACAAACGTCCCGCAGACGCCAATATCGAAACCGCGCCGCAAGAAGCTGCGCACCACGTGCAGTAGGAACGTATGGTTTTCCCACACGCCCAATTTCGTCATGGAGGGATGCCAGAGCCGCTGATAACAAATCGTTTCATAGCCGTCGCTCCACCAGGATGCGGTCGGCTCGGGGTGCGCGGAGACAAACGTAACGCTATGCCCGCGGCTGGCTAGATAGGCCGCCAACTCGTTTAGAAATCGTTCTCCCCCGCGCCTCAGACGTGGCCAAGTGAAGGGGTTGGTGATGAGAACCTTCATCGTTCAGCAGAACCGGACTTAGGGCGTCACGCGGAACGACGCATGCCAGATTGGGCGGCTCTCGGGAATATTCATCAGGGCGAAAGTGTCCAGCATTTCGGTTTGGGAGTATCCTCCGTCCCGGATGATGTTGTGCAGGCAATCCAAGCTGAAGGACCACCAGACGCTCCGTTGCCACCCTCCTTTGTACTCAGCGCAGCGTAACGGCAACCCAGGGTTGTATGTTTCCACGAATATGCCAGTTCCGCCGGTCACCGAACGGATGCCCTGCAGAGCTCGCAAGGGGTCGCGTAAATGCAGCAATAAGCTGCCGCACATCACCAGATCAAACTTGCCCAGTTGCTCGGGGGACAGATCGTAGACGCTGCAAATGACGCGCCGCACTTGGGACTGGCGCAGTTCGGACGCGAGTGCGAAACCGGCGCCTACCTTGCGCGCGAGTTCGTCCGGCCCCATGGCCGCACGTTTGGCGGGTGGAAGGTCGAGGTCGCCAAAGGTCTCGATATCGATGGCCACCACTTCGGCCGCTCCCCGCCGCTCGAACTCAAAAGCCCAGAAGCCGTCATACGTCGCCACGTCCAGAACCCGCATGCCGTCGAGACGTTCCGGGATGGGATAGTGCTGGAGGTAAGCACGGTGGTCAAACATGCCGGGCGTGACGACCCCGGAGCCTACCTCGATCGTGTGGTACCAGTTGATCGGGGCGATGCGTTCGAGCACTGCCTGCTGGCCGCCGGATTTCGCCGCGCTCGACGGCATTCGCCGGGAGCCCTGATAGCGCAACTTCCACAGCGCCGTGTCACGCAGACGTTCCGCCAAACCGTCTTCGACGCCAAATGCCACCTCAACGCCACCCAGCTTCAGGCGTCGGAAAGGCATGCAGTTCTATCCCCAGTCATAATCGCCATTCAGTAAACCATAGCATACCGGCCTTAATACCACGTCGCATGGACCGCTAATACTATACGGGTTCACGGTACTGCGCGAAAGGCCGCATGCCAGATATCGGCGGGCTGGCCGAGGTGCCCAATGGCGAATTTGGTGAGCAGGTCTACTCGTGAAAAACCCGCGGAACGAATCATCTGCTGGAGGGCCCCCAGGCTGAAAGCCCACCACACGCACAGTTCGTTGGGTTCCACGGCGAATATCAGTCCGGACGGAAGACGAGGATCGAAGTAGTCCACAATCATGGCCTCGCCGCGCGTAACGCTGAGAATACTCTCGAGCGCTTTCATAGGACACTTCAGATGCAGGAGCAGGCTGCTGACGTAAACGAAATCGAACATGCCCAAGCGCGCGGGACTGAGGTCATAGACGCTGCATATCTCGCGCTTGACTTTGGAGCCGAGCACCTCGGCCGCCAACCGGAAACCATTGCCCGTACGGCGGCCTTCCAGGCGTTCCCGCGGTAACCGCGCACGGACCGGCGCGGCCAGATCGATTTGCCCGAAATTGTCAACATCGATGGCTACTACTTCGGAGGCGCCGCGCTTTTCAAACTCCAGCGCCCAGAATCCGTCGAAAGTAGCAACATCCAGTACACGCTTTCCGTCGAGCCGTTCCGGAAGCGGGTAGCGGCTGAGCAGGGGGCGGTGATCGAATGCGCCCCGAGTCACGATAGAGCCGAGGTCGATGGTGTGGTACCACTCGATTTCATTTACTCGCCTCACCAGTTCCGGATCGGCTCCCGGGAGCATCGAAAGGACGCCGGGCGGGGGTATGGCCGGAGGGTGCAGTGTGTCGGCGCCCTTCGGAAGAAGGGTCTTAATGCGCTTGGCCAATCCGCCTTCGACAGAAATCAACAGCTTCACGCCGCCGATGGTTACTGAACGCAGTCCCATGGGAAGATCAGTCTAACATGGAACTCGTGGCCCTTCTGGAAATCGGGTAGTGGGGATACAATATGTCGATATGGTCGCACAAGCTCGGAAGGTAACTGTGTTCCTGATCGAGAGTACGGAGTTACAATGAGCGTCTCTTCCGAAGCACCGGAGCTTCAGGCGCCGTCCAAGAGAATTGCGCCAAACTGGATTCCCGCGGCTCTAGCTATTAGTATTCTGGTCGCTGTCACAGCAGCTAGCCCCTTCATCATTCGTGATATCGACTGGGATTGGCTGAATGTGTTTCCGTGCGCGATCGCTTTATATCTGTGCGTTCAGGCTATCCGCATGCCCTGGCCTTCCTGGTTCCGAGTCGCGCTTTTCAGCGTAGCCGGCTTCCTAGCTGTCGAGACTGCGTTGCGTGTGCCGGGTTATCACAGGACCCTGTACTACGAACGCGTGGGAGATCTTCTGTTCACTCCCGTTCCTAACCAGACGATCATCGAAAAGCTCTCCCTGACGCGCTCGGCTTCGGACGAAAATGGTCTGCGAGTGCAACCGCCCGTTACTAAACCGGATGGCCGTAAGAAGATACTATGTCTAGGCGATTCGATTACCTACGGCATCGGTTTGCCCGACTCTGAGACCTATCCGGCACTCCTCCAGAAGACCATCGAAGAACGGTATCCAGGGCGTTTCCTGGTGCTGAACGCAGGCGTGAATGCTTATCCTGTTTCGTTCGAGCATCAGCGGTTTCTTTATCTTTGGAACCGAGGTGTGCGGCCGGATCTGGTCATCATCGGGTTCTCGATGAACGAAGGCTGGCTCGGCCATCTTGTGACTAGCGACGCATCTACGAAAGATGAGTTTGAGAGCCGGGTGAAGTTGAAGAATTTGGCGCGGAGTTTTGCCACCTACAACTATCTGATGGAGAAGCTGGCAACATACATGTACAACCGGCTTCGGCTGAAACTCGTGCCAGGCACGCACAACATGGCCATGACCGCCAACGAACTGGATGAGCGCTACGAGCAGGCCTTGCAGCGACTGTCCGACGACGTAGAGGCACGCGTAGGAAAACCCGTGCTGGTGGACTTCTGCTCGCTAAACTACAACACTAAGCGATACGACACGAAAGGCGATTTGCAGCAGCGCTTCGCAGCCTTCGCTACATCGCACCAGTTGCGATACGTTAGAACCGACGAAGCGCTAGGCGCTGGTTTGCCGGCGAATGCGGCAATCGATTCGTACTTCTTCGATCCTGGGCACATGAATGTCACCGGCACCCGCCGGCTCGCGCCCCGGGTAGCGGACTTCCTCAAGCCCGAACTGGACCGTCTGGCCCGTTAATTAATCTGAGCCATAGAAGCTTGCTGAAAAGTGGCGCAGGTCTCCGGCTGTCTCCGGCCTTCGAGTGATTTCGGCAACCTCCGAGGGCCGATCTTATTGCGGAGCCAGGACCCTATCTCGCGATTTAGTTTTGGGCGAAGTGAGAATCAACGCAGTTACCGAGTGCGCCGGGAAACGGTAAACCAGGTGAGAACTTACTCCGGTCAAGGTTGACTGCTGGATGCTAACCTCGCTCGGATTGCCCTGGTTGAAGCGGCCATTGGGCGAATAAACCGCCTGCGGAGCCCAGACTATGCCCGGGGCCTGGAATAATTGCGTGCCGGTATTGGCGTCTGGCGCAGTGCCCGTGAGCGTCCAGACTGTAGCTGCCGGGTCGGGCATGAAGTTTTGCAAAGTGAAGGAAGCTTCAACGGCGCTGTCGAAGTTCTTGTTGACTGCCAATAGCGTCAGCTTCTTTCGATCGGCGCTAGCGGTGGCAATCACTTCCAGGTAGGGGGCATTCGTTACTTGGTCAACGACACCCAGCGGCGGCGTGGTAAACGTGGGTGAGTTCACGGTCGTGCTAACCAACGTCTGATCGACATACTGGGAGTACATTTGCATCACCATGTAGGGTGCTTTGACCAGATAGGCTCCATTGTCCATGCCGATCCATCCCATGAAGCTGTTATCCACGAGCTTGAAAAAGTTGGCGATGTCCACCTGCGGAGATTGGATAAAGGCATTCATTACACTGGCCACGTAAAGCGCTGATCCAAGCGTCTTTACGTGGTCGACATAGGAGCTGCTCGGGGCCGTTTGAAATAACGGCCCGAACTCGGTAATCGCCAGCCGGATCTGGCTGGCGCGATCGGGAACGTAAGTTGCAATCTGTTGCGTAAGCGTCTCCAGGTTGCCTCGAATGGATTGCGGCGCTGCCAGCATCGACTCGTACACGGTCCGGACATCCGGTGGATCCGGTTGGAGGAGAACCGGTGTATATGAGTTATGCACGGCCAGGAAATCAATATACTGCCCGGCGGTTTGGAGCAAGGTCTGATTCCAGCCCGGGACAACGTTGTTATACTGCCCGTAGTTTTCGCCTCCGACGGCGCCGATTTTGATGCCTGGATCGGCGGCCCGCATGGCGGTGGAGAACTGAACGACCTTTTGCGCGTAATCGGACGGCGCCATGGGCGCTCCGCTCCACGTAAGATAAGGCTCGTTACCGATTTCCCAATAAGTCACCCGCCGGCCGCCTCCGTTGACGTACTGCACCCACCCGGCGGCCTCCTCTGGCGTTCCGGTCTCGACGTTCACCGTGATCATCAACTCCGCGCCTGCGGCGGAGGCAAAGGAAAGCGCTTCATCCGTGCCGAATGTCTCGGCGGAGAGCGGTCCGGTGGGCGACGCCATTCTAACCGGGCGCATGGCGCGAGGACCGATGCCGTCCTGCCAATGATAGCTGTCAGCTGCACTGGGGAAACGAACCAGAGAGAGGCTTAAGCCGCCGGCCAGCCGAACGATATCTGTTTGCAGCGCGTCTGTGGCCAGGTCCCAGATTCCATAACCGGCATAGATCCACTCGATGTTGGTTCCGAACAGCGTTCGTGGAATGTCGCGTACATAACTATTAGCATTTACCGTAACTACGGCGGATAAGTCAGGTCCTGTCTGGGCGAAACACTCGAGCGGTAGAGTAACAGCGCAAAAGATGACTGCCGGATAACAGAAATTGCTTAGCATCGTATTCTCTCATCGGCGTAGGCGGCGGTTGGTTAAAGCGGTTTCTCGCCTCTTGAAGCGTGGCCAGCCGAGATGGCGACGGTACATATGTTTTGTCGACCACGCTCCGAAATTTCACCGGAAAGAACTGCGCCTTTAGAATCAATGGATAATCGTCGTAACTTAGTAAACCCATACTTACAACTGAGTTATCCGCCTTAAACAGTACTAGAACTGTACTACGTTGCTCTCCGGTGTATTTGGTGATAATCTCAGGCGTCCCTGTGGGGGTGAGTGGGGTCTTTTCCAGGCAAGCGCACATGAAAATTGCACTGTATTATCCCTGGATTTATCTTCCGGGCGGCGCCGAGCGGGTCATCCTGGGACTCGTAAATCACAGCCGGCATGAATGGGAGATCTTTACCAGCCGCTATGAGTCCGAGTCTACTTTTCCCGAGTTCCGCGACCTGAAAGTTACTCAACTGGGAACCGTTTCCGTCAAGCGCACTTTACGCGAGGTCCTAGGGGCTAGCGCCAGGATTCTTACTCAAAAACTCCCTCTGGAGGGTTTCGACGCGCTCTTAGTGGTCTCCGACGGCGTGGGCGATTTTACGATCTTCCGCAATTCCAGCATACCGGTATTTTGCTGCTGCCTCACGCCCCTGCGGGTAGCCTTTGATTCTGCCTATCGCGATCGCTGTCTGGAACGGTTGCGGCTTCCGCACGCGCTGCTCTACCGCTGTGCCGCGTTGGGCTTCCGCGTCCTGGACCGGGTGGCATGGAAGCGCTACAAAGAAGTCTTCTTTATCAGCCGGGAATCGGCCCGGCGGGCGGCTGAAGGCGGTCTGATTCGGGTGGACTCCCCCACCATCACTCATCCCGGCCTGGGAGTTCGGGGCGACAACTGGTCCGGGAGATCCGACCCGTATTTTCTGATTGCGGGCCGTATTATGTGGACCAAGAACATCGAGCTCGGCATCCGGGCTTTCCGAAGCTTGCTGGAACAGAATCCGGCACTGGAACACTTTCGCTTGGTGATCGCCGGAATCGTGGATCGCAAGAGTCTCTCCTATTTTGAATATCTCAAGTCCCTAGCTTCGGAGGAACCTCGGATCGAGTTTCGTGCTTTTCCGTCGGACGAAGAATTGAAGGACCTGTACGATAATTGTCGCGCCGTGGTCTTCACTCCCTTCAACGAAGACTGGGGCATCGTTCCCCTGGAGGCAATGTCTTTCGGCAAGCCGGTGATTGCCGTCAACCGGGGCGGCCCGACAGAATCCATCGAGCATGGCCTGCAAGGATTCTTGTGCGAACCTGATCCGTCGGAATTCGCGCGCCATATGGCATTACTTGCATTGGACATGCCGCTGACGTTGCGGATGGGAACAGCCGGAATGCGCCGCGCGCGCCAATTTACCTGGCAAGCGTTTGTGGCGCCTATAGATGACGGTTTGGAAGGACTTGTCTACGTGCCGGAGCGTGCGAGGCAGCACGGGGCCGGTGCCGTCGGCTGAAAGCCCGCATCCGTCGCGTCTAGTTCGATCGATTGAAGTTAAGATACAACTACGAGGTTACCAAGTCGTTTTGACAAGTACGAGTAATGAATCGCGGCACGCCCTCCTGCTTCGCAGGGTCGACGGCGTAGTCCAGCGATTCTACGCACCCGACCAGGATCCCTACCGGCACTTCGAGCGCGAAATTGCGGCGTTCCTGAAGCCGGGCGATACGCTTGTGGATGCCGGCTGTGGCCGTTGTGCGCCAGTATTGAGTCTGTTTGAAACACGTGTGGCGAAAGCAATCGGTACCGATATGGTGCGGTTCGACGCGCCGCGCTGCGCCGGTGGACTGATTCTGTTCAATAGCAATCTGGCCGAGATACCTCTACGCACAGGTTCCGTTGATGTGGTGATTAGCAGAAGCGTCCTGGAGCACATCGAAGACCCCATCACTGTCTACAAAGAAGTTCACAGAATACTCAAGCCGGGCGGAAAATTCATTTTCATCACACCCAACGTCTGGTCTTATCCGATCATCGCCGCCAGGATAATTCCGAACCGGTTTCACGCGGCCATTGTCCACTGGGCCGAAGGGCGTCCCGAGGATGACACGTTTCGAACCTGCTACCGCTCGAATTCGCTGCGCGCCATTAGAAAGCTGGCCGCGCTCTCCGGATTTGAGATCGATTCTCTGCGGTATCTCAGCATGCTTCCCCATTATTTATTGTTTCACCCGCTGGCTTTCCTGATAGGAGTGGCGTATGAGAGAGCAATCACCCGCATACGCTTGATGCGGCACCTGCAGCACTGGGTCCTTGGAGTACTCACAAAGGAGGGCGAACGAGTATGAACGCCCTGGGCGTCCCGGCCGAATCCTGGCGAGCATTGAGGTAAGATGCAATTTACTAACTCATTAGAAAGGGTTCCCGAACGAGATGGCGCGTAGCTCTCTCCGGCGATTTTGCATGTCGGCCATACCCCCAGCGTTCCTGGCCTTCTTCATGTCCTACCTGGCTTGCGCCCAGAATTCCCCGGCGCCTATTACTCAACCTTATAGAATCCAGCCCGGAGATGAACTGGAAATCCGCGCTTTCAACCAGTCGGAGCTCGATCAGACTGTCGTGGTCGCCCCGGACGGCCGGATCTCCTTGCTGCTATTAAATGAGGTCGACGCCGCTGGACAAACTGTGGCCGCTTTGAGCGAGACACTCTCCAGCATGTACGGAAAACACTTCCGTGAACCCCGGATTGCGGTGGTAGTGCAAAGTTTCGCTAACCGCCACATCTTTGTGGGGGGGGAAGTCAATAGTCCGGGGATGGTGCCCTTAATGGCGGGAATGACGGCGATAACCGCCATTTTCCGCGCCGGCGGTTACAAGGATTCCGCCCGCCAGTCAGAAATTCTTCTGATTCGAGGATCCGACCAGCGGAAACTGAATCTCGAACAGGCACTGGAAGGCGGCAAGGATGATGTCCCGCTCGAACCAGCCGATGTATTGTTTGTGCCAAAATCGGTCATTAATGTTTACGTGGGCGGGGAGGTTGCCCGTCCGGGTCTCCTGCCGCTATTGGGACGAATGACCCCCCTGCAGGCCATTGTGCAGGCAGGCGGGCTTAAGGTTAGCGCGCGAGCCAAACGGATTGTGCTCATCCGCGATTCCGGACAAGGGCAACCCACCGTCATGGCCGTGAACCTGGATGATGCGGTGAATGGAAAGCCGGAAGCGGTTCTCAAGGCTTACGACATCGTATTCGTTCCCCGTACGACGATTTCCAAGGTGGACAGTTTTATCGATCAGTACATCCGTCAACTGATTCCAATTTCGATGAACGCCGGCTTTTCCTATCTGCTGGGAAAGAGCGTGACCTTCTAAGGCAGCGCCCCCCCCATGGAAAACCGCAGCACAGTTTCACTTTTCGACCTGATGTTCATCGTTTTCAAGCACAAATGGGCCGTTCTTACCATTTTGCTCGTTAGCGCTTTATCCGGCGTGGTCTGGCTATGGCTGGTCCGGGACGACGTCTACGAAACAACCGCTAAGATCATGATCCGTATGGGCCCCGAGCAGGCCGCACCGGCCACGGTCCTCAGCCAGAACCCCATGATCACGACTTTCCGGGATCAGGACGTCAATACGGAACTGGCCATCCTGGGCAGCACGGATTTGATGGTTTACATCGTGGACCAGTTAGGCATGGACAAGCCCGAACCGCCCAAGCCTGTGCCGGCGGGGCTGATTCCCAGGATCCGCTACTACGGCAAGGCGGCGGTGCGCGAAATCAAGGACTATTTCGAGGAGATCATGATCACAGTCGGGCTGCGTGATCGCTTAACTCCACGAGAGAAAGCCATCGCGATGCTGCAGAAGTCGCTCGGCGGGGTAGCGGAGAAAGAATCCAACGTTCTCGATGTCAAGCTGACGCTGCCGAACAAAGAGGCGGTGAATATCGTATTGAACACGCTGCTCGATGATTACCTGGCGTTCCGGATGAAAGTGCACGCTATTCCGAACGCCGTCGATTTCTTCGGTAATGAAGCTGCCCAGGCACGCTCGCAGATGCAGGACAGCGACGCCCGGTTGAAGCAGTTCGAAAGTGAGTCGGACATCGTTTCGATCGACAAGCAGCAGCAGGTTCTCATCGAGCAGATCTCGCAGGCCCAGCAATTGCTGGTGGATGCAGAAATTACCAAGTATGAGGCGGCGGGCAAGATGCGGCGTCTGGAGGCGCAGATGAAGCTTAAAGAGCCCGATATTGCGGTTATCGGACTGTTTGGCAAGTCCGTCCTGCCGGAGGAGATGTTGCTGCAGCTGGCCGATCTGCAGCGGGAGCGCGAGAAGCTGCGCCTCACCGAACTGGATGACGGAGTTCGGATCCGCAATAATCGCGCGCAGTTCAAGGCGCTGCTGGACGTGGTCGAGTCCAATCTGCGGTCGCTGACTACTGACACGGAGGCTGCCTGGCAATTCCGCAAGCATGAGGTTGAAACACTGGAATCGAGACTAAAAACTTTGCACGACCGTCAGATGCAATGGACCGCCCTGTCGCGCAATAGCCACGTTCTGGAAGAAAACTACCTCTTTCATGAGCGAAAGCTAAAGGAGGCCTCGGCCACGACGGCGCTGAACCAGCAGAACGTCGGAAGCGCGGTCGTTATCCAGCGGGCGATTCCGCCGCTCGCTCCGGCCGGCATGAGAAAGTTGACGCTGCTGGGCATCATTCTGGCGGCGTCGCTGTTTGTATGCATTGCCTTTATATCGCTGGCCGAGTTCTTCGATGACGGCATTTACCGGCGCGAAGACCTCGCGCGGGCCCTCGACGCGCCCATCCTAGGCGCTTTCCCCAAGGTCAAGCCCAAGCGGCTGGCACAATCGATCGAGAGCGGACCGGAGCTCTCCGCATATCATGGCGGAAGCATTTAACGAAGCCGTAGCTCAAGTCGCGGGCTTCCTGGTGCACCGCCGGGGAGCCACCAGATGCAAAGCGCTGTTGATCAGCAGCGCTCATGCGGGAGAAGGCGTCACTACCGCTACGCTGGCGTTGGCTCGCCACCTTCAGACCGCTTACGGCGCTCGCGGACTGATCGTGGAAATGAACCGCTATCGGCCCAGCCTGGCGGCGCGGTTCGATCTGGATCCCGGCAAGGACATCGATGCCATCGCAGCCGGGGATCGCAGGCCGGACGAATGCGTCCATAAAACAAGCGGTCTGTCCATGATCCCTTGCGCTCGCACACCCCGCGTGACCGCCATCGGACCGCGCACTGGGAATGTCCTCGGCTGCATCCGCAGTTGGGCGGAAGCCGAATATGACTTTCTTCTGGCCGATATGCCGCCTATCCTCAGGTTCCCGGATGTACCGGCGGCAGCGGGCGCACTGGCCGATGTCTTGCTTGTGGTGCGCGTCGGCCATTCCTCTTTCGACGATATGGCGCAGGTACGGCAATCGGTCGACGCCGCGGATCTTACCATCGCCGGCACTCTTCTCAATGGCGAGCGGGAGGTTGTACCGCGTTGGATCTCCAGGATGATGGGGAGGTGAATCCAATTGCTCCGACTCAAACAGCACGGCCCTCCGAATAGCGCCTCGCACGCGCGCGTCACTATCCCTGCGTTGGCGGTGGAGTGCGTCTCGAAGCGATTCTCAACCCGGTCGCTGCTCGGATTCGGAGGGAAAACAGCCGAGACGCAGGCTTTGAGCGACGTGTCTTTCGCCGTCGAGGAGGGGGAAATGGTGGGGCTGCTCGGCCCCAACGGCGCGGGCAAAACGACTTTGCTAAGAATCGTCAGCTCCCTTCTTTATCCTGATTCCGGTCAGGTGCGGATAGCTGGACACGATGTGTTTGCGGGAGGGCGCCGCCGGCTGGGACTCATCACCTGTGATGAGAGAAGCTTCTATTGGAGGCTGAGCGGTTTGCAGAATCTCGAATTCTTTGCGGCCCTATTCGGCATCCCCAGGGCGCGCGCGCGGCGGAAGATCTCCGATCTTCTGGACGCTCTCGGACTAACATATGCAGCCGGCCGGCCCTACCAAAGCTACTCGTCGGGCATGAAGCAGAAGCTGGCTATCGTGCGCGGGCTCATGAGCGATCCGGATCTGATCCTCTATGACGAGCCAACCCGCAGCCTGGACCCGCTGAGCACCCAGAACATCCGCGAATGGATCCGGATGAACCGGCGGCAGTCGCCCCGACAAACGCATGTCCTGGCGACGAACCAGCTCCGCGAGGCGGAACAACTATGCGACCGCGTGATCATCATCAACCATGGCCGTCTGATCGCCCTCGGCACTATCGAGGAGATTCGCAAGACTTGGAAGGGCGGCGATTTTGTAGTCTATGTAATCGAGGTTTCGGGTACGCTCCCGGCGAGGCGCCTCACGCCCGATCCTGTCGAAGGACTGCTCGCCGTCGAATCGGCTCCGGGCGGCGAAGAGTCGCTGGTGCGGATCCGCTCCACGGCAGATGGGCGCGGGCTGTCCCGGATGCTTTCGGTTCTGCTCTCAACCGGGCTCTCCATCAAAAGATGCGAACGGGAGGAAGCCTCTTTCGATGAGGTCTTCTGCTCGCTCGTCAGTGCCGAAAATCCAGTGGAGGTCGAAGCGGCGCCATGAACCTGGCCTGGGCCTTCTTCAAACGGGATGCGGTGACGGCGCTCAGCTACCGGGTTGCTTTTCTCGCGCAGCTTTTCGGCAATATCGCCGGAATGGGGGTTTTCTACTTCATCGCCAAGACCGTGGGGCCCCAGCAACTACCCGCTCTGGCCGGTCAGGGCGGAAATTTGTTCGCCTTCCTGATGGTCGGCATCGTCCTTTCCGATTGCGTCGGCATCAGCCTCAGCACGTTCGCGCTGCAAGTGCGGGAAGGGCAATTTACCGGGACGCTGGAAGCCACTCTAATCTCCCCGGTCGGGCTTCCGGTGATGATGATCTACTCCTCGTTATGGAGCTATTTCTTCTGCTTCATTCGCTTCGTGCTCTACCTTACGCTCGGCTCGGTGCTTTTTAACGTCAGTCTTCGCAATGCGAACCTGCCGGTCGCGATCCTCATTTTCTTTTTGACGGTAATCTGTTTCATGGGAATAGGTATTCTGTGGGCCAGCGTCGTCCTGATCATCAAGCGCGGCGACGCTGTCATGAATGCCGCCGGTTACCTGTTTCTGCTGCTAGGTGGAGTGCTATTCCCAGTCAGCGTGATGCCGCGCTGGCTACAGACGATTGCCTGGTTCGTACCTTTAAAGCACGCGCTGGAGGCCATGCGGTTGGCGCTGCTGCGGGGCTATTCCTTTCAAGCTCTGCTACCCCAATTGGGGCTGTTGTCCGCCTTCGCGGCTGTGCTCCTGATGGCCGGCCTGATAACTTTCAGCGCCACCGTGCGTGCGGCCAAGCACAACGGAACGCTCAGCCAGTCGTAATATGCGGTCCCCGAAAATAATCCCCGCCGGACACAATTCCAAGGAGACGACCGAGTGACCGCGCTTGATAAGCAACCGGCCGCTCCGCGCTTATTGCGGATTTGGCTGGCCATGCTGGCCGGCCTCGTTCCGCTGGCTGTGGGAATGGCAGCCGAGGACTTGGGCCGCCGGGATCTGCTTTTCGCCGTTTTGGGCGCGTGTTTCTTTTTGGTGGTTCTCTGGACTCGTCGGGTTAAGGAAGCCTGCCTGATCGGGCTCGTCCTGTCTTTGACTTACAACCGGGCATATTTCTCGTTCGACGGTGTTCTCGGTGACTACGGTTCCAACGGGCTTTACTGGATCGTGGCGGACATCTTCCTGATGCTCATGCTGACCCAGTGGGGCTATGAAGGCGCGATAAAGAAACATCATCCGCAACCGCTGGGCCGTCCGGTGTGGCCCATTCTGCTGCCGTTCGTTGGGGCTTGCATGCTGTCGCTGCTGTCGGCCAAATCCGTACCCCCAGGCATCTTCGAGTTGTGGCGTTTAGCCAAGGCGGCTTTCCTATTCACCTGGGTGCGTCACAACATTAGGGACGAAGAATGGTGGTGGGGCGTCGGGGCGCTCGGGGCGGCTGTGTTGGTACAAAGCGCCTGGGGGCTGGGGCAGTCAATTTTCGGATTTGAATCCATCTTCCGCCCGGAGGGAGCGCTTGCCGCTGCCGCCGCCGAAGTAAAGAACACGGTGGACTCAAGCCGGGCGAGCGGGACATTGGACCATCCGCAGATCTTTTGCAGCTACTTCCTGCTGGTGGTCCCGGTGTTCTTGTCCCTTCTAGTGGCTGTCTCGGCGCGAGGCCTGCGCCTGGTAGTCGGCGCGTTGTCACTGCTGGGCCTGGCCGGAATTGCGGCTACCCAGTCGCGTGTGGGATGGGCTATTTGTGGATTAATCCTGGCAATCCTATTTGTTGGCTTGGTGGTGCTGCGGTATCTGTCAGTCGCACGTTTCGTGGCGCTCACTTCGGTGGCCGTGCTGGTGCTGGGCGCCGGCCTATTCTTCCTGCGGGAGAAGATCTCTGCGCGCCTTAGAGAGGATCTATCCGCTAATTTATCGGTTCGCGAGCGGTACAACGGTCTGGCACTCGATTTGGCGAGCCATAACCCGTGGATCGGCGTGGGCTTGAACAACTTTGCGGTCGACGACGCTGAGATTAACAAGGAACTAGCCGGCCTGGAGATCACTCGCAAGCCGCTGCATCTGCGCGTTTCCGCACCGGTTCATAACGTCTATCTCTTGTTTCTGGCGGAAGCGGGCGTGATTGGTCTCGGTACGTTTTTGATCTTTGGCGTGGGGGCGCTTGCCGCAGGGATTTCAGCCGTCCGCCGCACGTCCGGGCTGCGCCGGGCAGCCTGCTGGGGGCTCACGGTTGGCTTGGCTGGCGTACTGATTCACCAGGCAACTGAATTCACGTTCTGGGTCGATCCCATCTTTTACACTTTCTTTCTCGTTCTCGCGCTGCTCAGCGTGGCTCCCGCTCTCGATCACTCACCGGCGGAAACGGAGATTCAGTAATGTCTGGTCCGGCGGTTACTTTCATCATCCCCACTCACAACAATAAAGACGTGATCGGCCGCTGCCTGGAATCGATACGCAACCAGACCGCCGGCGACTGGGAATGCGTCGTTATTGACGACGCGTCCACCGATGGGACGCCGGAATTCGTCGCCGAAAACATGCCCTGGGTGAGGGTGATCCGGCAGCGCGAGAGTTGCGGCCCTTCTTTGAATCGGAATGTTGCAGCGGCGCAATCGCACGCTCGCTATCTGGCCTTTCTCGACAGCGACGTGGAACTACATTCGGAATGGCTCGCGCGGATGGTGGAGGTATTGGAGCGTGAGCCTCAGGCTGGTATCGGCGGGTGCAAGCTCCTGCTAGCCGCACGTCCCAGTACGGTAAACGCCTTCGGCGGCGCCATCGGACGTCTGGGCATCACTTGGAATGCGCATGAGTGGGAGGATGCGGCAACAGTGACGCGCCGGGAATACGCGTTATGGGCCAGCAGTGCCGCCATGCTCATGCGGAGACCGCTGTTTGAGCAGCTCGGCGGCTTCGACAATACCTATTTCTACGGCTGCGAGGACACCGACATCGGTTGGCGCGCGAACCTGTCCGGCGCCTCGGTCGTGTGTATACCCGAAGCCATCGCCTGGCACCGCACCAGCGAGACCATCGTGAGGCGAGCCGATGCGATGGCCTTCCATGCCTATAAGAACGCCATACGCTGCATCATCAAAAACTACGGCGCGCTGCGGCTGCCGGTAAAGCTGACCGTCTACTTCGCATATTCGGTAACAGACGTGTTGTTGCGGGGCAATAAAAAAGCCAAAGTACGGGCTTGGTGGTGGAACCTGGTTAGCTTGCGCGACACCTTGCGGCTGCGGGCCAGGATACAGAAATCAAGGATGGTGTCCGACGCGCAATTGCGCGCGCTATTCAGCTCCCGGTTGTTTCCGCCCGTGCGCCTGAAGGATCGGAGGCGGTATTCCGGATTGGAGGCGGCAAGCGCTCCCGAAAGAAAGCCCAATGCGTAAGAGCACCGCGCTCTTATGCGGCCTCGCGGCGGCGGTGGTGGCAGTGATGGTCCTGAAAGATCACCCTCAGCCGGGGCGAGCGGCAGCAAATACGAATCTCGTCAATAACGCCGGCTTCGAGGAAGGCGGGAGTTCGCCCCCGAATTCCTGGACGCTCGAAGCGAAGGTACGGAACAAAGGCGAGGTCCAGGTGCAGAGCGCGGTTGTGAATAGCGGCAAATTCGCCGTGCGTCTTGCCCCCAACGGACGGAACACCGATTCTAAATCCCCGCTGGCGATCGGCCAGGCGTTGCAGAACGGCGTGGTCGGCGGGCGGCGCCTGAAGGTGGCGGCATGGATGTCCTCTCAAGGTCCGGCCACAGGCGTTGTCGGAGTCCTCGCACTGCGAAAGGACGGTGGCATAGTCCCGCTGCTCCTCAGCCAGCAACCAGATGGCAGCGGCCGGCAGGAGGGGATTCTGGACGTCCCGCCGGCGAGCGACTTGAAATTGGCCGTGGTCGTCTGCTCGGTTGCCGGAACTTCCGGCGGCGTATATTTCGACGACATCGTGGTGGAGATTCAGGATGCGACCGCCGCCGGCACTGCCGGCGATACTGCAGTGGAAAACGTTGTACGGAACGCCGGTTTCGAGCAAGGCGGCGGCGCGGTTCCCAACGGCTGGATCATGGAGGACAAAGTTCGCTCTAAGGGGCAGGCAGTAGTCGATGGCGCGTTGACGCACTCCGGACACTTCGCTCTGAAACTCATTCCCAGTGACCGGAACACCGACCAGAATTCGCCCTTTACCGTTGGACAAAGCCTGCCGATTCCGCTACTTGCCGGCAAGACCGTGCGGCTATCGGCGTATGTCGGGGCGCAGGGCGGAGCCGTCGCCGTGGTGGCGCTGTTCACGCAGCACAAGGATGGCAAAGTCGATCCGGTTGTTCTGACGGAGACGGGCGGGGGCCTTACTGCTCATGAAGGCACGCTGCAGATTCCTCCGGCCAACGACGTACAACTGATTGTGGTCGCTTGCTCGGTAGGCGGCACAATGGGCGCCGCCTATTTTGACGACATCGCGGTTCGGGTGGACTCGGGCTCGGAGCGCATAGCGACCGCGCGCGCCCCGAGCAGCGATCTTCAGGCCAATATCTCCGTCCACGCCGATAAGATACTCCGTGTAATCCCCCGCACGCTCTTCGGAACCAACTCGGAATGGATTTTCGACGGATACGGCGTATGGGACTCCCAGCGCGAGGCGCTGCAGCCCGACATCGTAAAGCTGGCGCGCGATCTCGGCATTACCTTAATCCGGTTTCCTGGCGGCTTCTTCGGTGATTATTATCATTGGCGCGATGGCATTGGACCCCGCTCTTCGAGAAAAACGACGGAACACTACCCGGGGAGCGACCGGTCACGTCATAATTTCGGCACCGATGAGGTCCTCGATCTGGCCCGGCAGACCGGCAGTGAATTAATGCTGATCGCAAATGCCGGCACAGGCACGCCACAGGAAGCCGCCGATTGGGTTCGTTATGTCAACAAACGCGACCAGGGACCGAGGGTGCGGTTTTGGGAGATCGGCAACGAGCTGTACATAAATGACGGTAGTCCGATCTCGAAGCCCATAACGATTGGGCCGGACGTATATTCGCGGCGTTTCCTCGATTTTGCGAAGGCCATGCGGGCGGTTGACCAAAACATTGAATTGGGCGCGATCGGGGCTGAAAACTTTGGCTTGTATCGCCTCAGTGCATATCCGAACTGGAATCCGGAGGTTCTCCGGACGGTCGGAAAACACATGGATTTCCTGGCAGTCCACAATGCCTACGCGCCCATGCTGATCAACCCCAACGTCCAAGGTCGCGATGTGTACGCGGCAATGCTGGCCGCGCCTATTCTGATCTCCCGCAACCTGAAGACTATTTCGGACCAGATTGAGTCGATCACCGGCAAGGATTCGCCTATTTCCATCGCCGTCACCGAGTGGGGGCCGCTATTCGCCGTCGACCCGAAGAGTCCCTGGGTAAACCATGTGGGAACGCTGGCGTCCGCGCTCTTCGCTGCCAGCGCCATGAAAGCCTTTATTGAATCGCCGCGCACCGGAATCGCCAATTTTTTTAAGCTCGTAGACAACAACTTCATGGGATGGGTCGGTATCCGGAACGGCAAGTACGTTCCGAAAGCGCCCTACTTCGCCTTTCAAATGTATCGATCGCATTTCGGCAACACGCTCGTGGAGTCCGCGACTGAATCGCCCACTTATGACGCTCCGGCCATCGGTCTGGTGGATAGCGTGCGCGGCGTTCCCTACCTGGATGTCATTGCCAGCCGGAGTCAGGACGGCAAGCAGTTGTACATACTGGCGATCAACAAGAGTATTGACCAACCGGTTCATACCGGCCTTTCGATCGCCGGTTTCGCTCCCCGGACGGGCAAGGTCTGGACGCTTTCCGGGACCGCCATCGACGCCAATACTGGAACCGAATTGCCGCGCGGCATGGACTGGGCGAAGCAGATAGAAATCAGCCGCTTCAGCCACGGCGGCCCGGACGAAGTTGGTATTAGCTCATCCGATCTGCCCAAAGTCGCGCCGCGATTCGATTACACTTTCCCCCCGCACTCGATTACCGCTTTGGAGCTTCAATGAGTGCTGCCTCGGTAAGATTCTTCCTGCGGGCGGCGTGGTTGCTCGCGGTTATTGGGGTGATCGTGGGCTCTCTTTTGCCTCCTGGTTCAGCCCCTCTGCGGACGCTTGGTCTGCTTCCGCTGAACGACAAAGCTATCCACGCCATCTCTTACGCCATTCTTGCCTTTCTTCCAGCCATTCACGAGCGCCGAGGATTCGCGGTAGCCGCGGCGCTGGGGGCGATGGCCATGGGCATAGCTATCGAATTTATCCAACCTTATTGGGGACGCGATTACGAGGTTGGCGACATGGTCGCGGACGGGGTGGGAATCTGCATTGGGGCAGGCGCGGCACTTCCAATACGATCTACATTGATGCGCTGGCTTCAGGGCCATTAGTTCCCGGTAAGTGGAAAGAACACTGGTTCTGGATTAAGCAGGCCCAGTACTATTAAGCCGTGGGATGGTAAAACTCTTAAAAGTAACCTCTTGTCAACCTTAAAGAAGCATGTTACATTTCACTTGTTGAAAACTCAAGTTGGTTAGACTACGGAGGAAAATATGAGGAGACTTTTGTGTGGGTTGGCGCTAGGGGCTTTTGCCCTTTCTGTTCAGGCGGCAACATTGTTGCCGGGACCAACTGATTCAAGCCCTGACATTAACTTCACCGCGACATTCGACCCGACCGTGCCAAGCATTAACCTTGCGACGCCGGGCGCGGGCGATCAAGATACGCTGGCTGTACTCGACGACTTTAGCAATCCGGTCGGAAACGTGATTGTGACGGATACTGGCACACCAGGTCAGTTCATTCTGGCGTTAGACACGGCAACGGAAATGCAAGGCGTTCTTTTGTCGTTTAATCAAACGCTGGCAAGTTTCGATGGGAGTGGCAATCTTCTGATCCCCGCAGTCGGCACGCCGGCTACCGGGGTCACGGACCCTGCTCTGTCGCTGGTGCTCGGGAACTCGCTCTTTGCTTTTGCCCCCATCAGTTCAGAACCACCCAATGGTCCGTTCGTATATGACTTTATTGGTGCTTCCTTGCCGACTAGTGTTCCCGAACCGGCCGTGTCGTTTACAGTTGGCATCGGGCTGCTTGGCATGTCGGCTCTACGGTTGCGGAAAAGCTCGCGCTAATTCAAAAGATTACACTGATTCAGGTGCGGCGATGGAGCGCTGAACCGTGTTTTGGCGCTCCGAATCACTTATGGTCCCGGCCGGAAGCGATAAAGGTCCCTGGCGCCGACCTTAACTCTCATTAGCTTCAAGTAAGTGAATACTGGTGCTTGTCGTTGATTAAATGCTCCAGGTTGCCTAATAGCAGAGTTAGTATTGGTTTCCCCGCTCTCCACAAAACAGCAGGCCATGTACGGGCCACGCTATGCGCCGGAGCACGGGATCTGCGCGGCAGGTTACCATCCTATGGGCAACGCCGCTACGAACCGCCCGAATTGATGGCCATGCGACTCATTCAGATCCTCAGTCAAATACGTTCACTATCTTGGGACTTAATAATGGTCTACAAGAACATGCAGCATCTATCGCGAAGCGCGCGGTGACCGAACCGTCATGATTTGTGAAGGCGACACTGGGTTCTTACCGCCCGCTATATTAGGGAGGTACGCTATTTTAAAGGCTGTAAAAGTGCGGGCTCGCGAACACTAAGATCAAACTGTCGCTGCTTCCGAATCAGTCTACGATTCCGGACCGAAAGCAATAAAGATCCCGCGTGCCCACCTCGACTCCCATGAGCTTCATGTAAGTGAATAACTGGTGCTTGTGGTTAATCAGATGCTCCAGGTTGCCTAATAGCAGAGTTAGTACCGGCTCGCCGTTTTTTACAAATACCGTAGGCACCACCCGGGCCAAATCCGCGTCGCTTAGCCACGCGAAGCCTTCGTCAATGTGGGACCGATAGAGCGCGATGCGGTTTATCGCTTCCGCGGATGAGCAAGCATGATTAACCGGCATCTCCCTCAGCCGGCTGAAATGTGCCAGCCGTTCGGGGTTGACAGCCGCGAGCACGGCGCAGAATCCCGCTAGACATTCGAGCAGATGTCCTAAGACCCGCGCAGTGGACCAGCTATCGCGCAGCGAGGGTGTCCAATCCAGGCGCTCGGGCGGCAGCAGCACCAGAAGGTGAGCGGTGCGCTCGATCTGCTCGTGAATTTTCTCTAAAATCGATCCGCAGAGCATGGCCGGCATGTATCTTCAAAGTTTCGCATTTGTCCGACTGCCATTAATGAAAGCCGGCCTTGCCGTCCATGTCAACCGTCGCGGGTTGATCGACAGCCCTGAAAAAGCCGCTGCGGCGGGCCATACCTTCCGCCGAGCCCATGTCGACCTGCTGTTTCTGCACGTCACTACGTACGCGCTCTCTCCCACCGTTCTACCGGTGGTGCGGCGAGCGAAGGTTCCGGTGATCATTCTGAACCTCTCGCCCGGCGCCGCGATCGATTACGCGTCGTTCAATGCTATGCCGGAGAGCGCATTTTGCGGACGCGTTCGACGGCTGAAGCGGAGTGAGTTCCCGGACCTATACTCGAGCTTGGCAACACGAACAGCCGGTACCGGTTCAGCATCGGGGCGCGGCAATTCTTCAACGCCTGGACCGCCCAGGGCCCGGCGCATCACTGCGCAGTCGGAGTTGGGCACGTTGCGTCCAGAATCGAAAAGCTTGGCGTACTGTTAGGGATTGAGACCGTGCGTGTTTGCTAATCGTCAATCGAGGTGGAAGACCTCTTCCAGCAACTCCAGTTGACGGTCGGCCGGACGCCCCTGCGGATCTTCGAAGAAATCCTTCATCTCGGCCTGCCAGCGATCATTAACCTCCCGCAGAGCCATGCCGGCAAGAGCTTGATCGAAATCGGCCGTCTCCAGGTATCCGATAAGCAGCCCGTCTTCTCGCAGGAACAACGAGTAATTACTCCATCCGGTTTGACGCAGGGCATCCAGCATTTCCGGCCACACGGCCTGATGCCGAGCTTTGTATTCATCCATGCGGTGTTTCTTCACTTGAAGCTGGAAGCAGACGCGTTTGTGATGAGCCATATGGAATCCGTACTATCTTAAGCTGTGGGGGCGGTGAATATTCCATATGGCTAGACAATTTCAACTGGTGCTCCTGCTGGGGCTGATTTCACTGGCACATGCGTCTGCTGCCGATACATTGCAGGGCCGCTGGAAATTGCTGGCAGCGGAAGATCTTCGGACCAATGGAGAGGTGGGACGTCTGCCGTGGGGAGCTCATCCGGCCGGTTCGATTGTAGTCGCAGGCGGCTGGTGTTATGTGCAGATCATGTCGACCGACATGCCGTCGTTTGAAGCCGGAGAGCCGATGGGAGAACAGATGAAGGCCAAGCTGCTGAGCTCGTATATCGCGTACTCGGGGCCTTGCACCATCGACGATGCCGCCGGCAGCGTGACGTTGAAAGTTGAGGCGGCATGGCGTCCGGATTATGTCGGAACCGAACAGAAGCGATTCTTCCGTTTTGAGAATGGAAAGCTGCTGTTCGGCCCAGCGCCGAACTCGAGCCGGATGGGAACCGAGCGGCTGACACGGCGCTTGACGCTCGAACGCGTCGAGTAAACGAGCCGCGGGGTAAGATCAAGTATGCACCGTTTCCTGCTGCACAACGACGACATTCTGGACGCCCACCAAAAGAGCCTCTCGGCTGGCCAAGTCGGGCTGATGAACGGTTGGGGCGTCTTCAGCACCCTGAGGGTGCAAGAGGGCGTGCTCTTCGCTTTCGAGCGCCATTGGGAGCGGATGCAGGGCGATGCGGCGCGGATGCATGTTCCATTTCCGGCCGACCGCGACTCCGTGCGGACTCGTCTATCGGGCCTGATCGAGGCCAATTCGGCCTGGAACGCTACTCTGCGCATAGCCGTGGTCCGTAACCACGGTGGACTTTTCGAGGGGCCGGATCTGGCGCGAGACTATGAGTTGATCGCCTTCACCGCCGACATTAATAATTGGGGAACCAGCGTCCGGCTAGCGATCAAGTCGTATGGCCGGTACGCGCAGAACGAATTCGCCGGCACGAAGGTTCTTTCGTGGGCGCAGAACCTGACCTGGTACGAGGAAGCGCATCAGCGGGGCTTCGATGAGATGATCCTGTTGAACGAGCGTGGCGAGGTCGCCGAATGCACGTCGGCGAATCTGTTCATCGCCCGAGGAAGCGAGGTCTTCACACCGCCGCTCAACTCCGGCTGTCTACCGGGTGTTACGCGCGCGCTTCTGCTCGAAGAGATCCGTGTGCCCGGAATTTCCGCCGCCGAAAAGACGCTGCTGCCACGGGATCTCGAGGATGCCGATCAGGTGTTCATCACCTCCACTACTCGCGATTTCTTGCCCGTTTCGCACATTGAGGGACTAAACGTGCGCAGCGCTGGGAATGTTGTGAGTGCGTTAACCCGGGCCTTCGAAGATTACCGCGCGGCTTATGTAAAGCAGAGCGCGCCACTGCTGCGGCAGGCGCTTTAGCGCTCCGAACGCAGTGTCGGTGCGAATTCAAATCACCAAACGGCGGGATGGAAGCGGAGTGCTGCGTTGCGTGCGCGGCGATGGATCCGCGACGTGGCAGAAGCAGCAGCGGCAGGCGGCTTTTTTTGCGCTCCACGATCTGACGCATTTCGCGGTTGAGTCGATGCTGGGCTACCGGCTGGGCTTCTACGGATTAATCGAGTCCGGTTGGGATATCGAAGACACCACGGGTCAAGCGGCTCGTGGTCCGCTGCCCCCGGAGGCTCTGGAGGTGGAATACCTGGTCGGGTCGTTAGATGCGGAGCGGGCCAGCGGCACGCTTTGGACCGCGGATGAGTTTAACGAACACGCAGCGATCCATGCAGCTGCATCCGGCCGTATCAGACCGCGTCCTTTGACAGGGGAGGACCTGGCGCGAGTGCGGGCCCAGCGCGATGAACTGTTCAGGGACTGGTTCGCATTGGCAGAGGGAGAAGCTCTGAATCTGGGTACGAATTGGTCGAATACTAGTGGCTTGTAGCAGAGTAACTATTAGTACACAAGGGTCGTTGGTATGTGGATGTCGAGGAGGGGCTTTCGTGCATCTTCGCCGTTTCCTTCTTGTCCTTACGTTCACGCTGGGCGTGTTCGTTCCGAACCTCCCAGCCGAGAATGCTTGCCCGGTCACGACTCCACCGAATCCCCCGTTCGTTCCCCCGGCCCCGTACCAACCAAACGCAGCTCCCGAAGCGTTTTGGTATGGTACTGGGTCACTCTGGACGCAGCTTCCAGATGACGGAGTTTGGCGAGGACTTCCTCAGCGCGACAACGGCGGTTACTTCAACAAGCTGCCTTTGTGGCAGCAGGGATACAACGGGCGACGCGAACCACAGCCGGATATTATTGTGGTTCTTAAACGCCTGGATGCCACGGCACCGATGGTTTCTCAACGAGGTGGGACGAACGCGTTCGTCGATAACACGTGGGTGATGCTAACGGGTGTCCTGATCCCGACGGCGGGATGCTGGGAGGTCACCGCCTATCACGATGGTCACACCCTGAGCTTCGTTCTTTCGGTACAGCATTAAACGGGTTTTTTCCAACCGCACGCCGGCATTTAGCAAACTGTCTATTCCGCGCGCTGCTTCCTGTCCTTCGCCCACCGCTTCCGCTGCGCCGCTGCCATTCGTGCTCGGGATTCCGGGCTGAAGGTACGTTTCTTCGGTCCGGTCTGGGTTGCTGGAATGGCTCCGGTCATCCACTTCGGCGGCCGTCCGCGCCGCTTTCCACGCCCACTCGCGATGCGTTCCAGTACGAGAATCGCCTGCTCGACGGCTTCGCGCTCGGCCTTCAGCTCATCCAACATTTTCGAGATGTCCATCGGCTCCATGATCGCACGGCGGAAACCTCGTGCCATCATCGGGTGATAAAGCGGTCTTGTATACTCAAAGTTCATCATGTGCGCGAAAATAATTGTCACTCTTGCGGCGCTGGTTGGGTGGGCATTCGCTGCCGAGATTCCGCGGAAGTCTCCCGACTACCTGGTCCAGCTCACAGATGGTAAACAGATACGGGTGAGCGATTACCGGGGCAAAGTATTATGCCTGGTTTTCATTCTCACCACTTGACCACACTGCCAAAGAACCACTCAGGTCTTGAGTGGAATCGTGAAGGATCTGGGGCCTCAAGGGTTTTCGGTGGTCGAAGCCGCGGTGAACGATAATGCCGACGTCCCAGGATTCATTCGGACATATAATCCTCCGTTTCCGGTTGGCACCACGGGCGGCCTTGGCGCGTTGGAGTACATGCAATGGCCTGCCGGGCAACGGCCGCTGGTCCCGTTGATGGCATTTGTCGACCGCGCCGGGATGATCCGCGCCCAATACAGTGGACTGGACTCTACGTTCTTCAACGAAGACATGGATAAGCACATTCGCGAGGAAGTCGAGAAGCTGCTGAAGGAAGCCGCGCCGCGAACCACGAAATCCAGTGGCGCTTCCAAATCCAAGAAGAGCAACTGAGCGCTGGCGGATTTCTTCAATTTTGATATTCACGGGTGTGCGCCACGCCGCCCAACTGTTATCCTCACGGATGAATGAGTGCAAAGATCCTGGATGGGAAGTGGGTACGCGAGCAAATCCTCGCGGAACTGCGGCCGCGCATCGAGAGGCTGAAGGCAAGTTATCGGCAGCCGGGCCTGGCGGTGATTCTGGTGGGGCACGATCCGGCGTCCGAGATTTACGTGCGGAACAAGATCAAGACCTGCGGCGACCTGGGAATCTACAGCGAGAAGATAGCGCCGCCCGACACGATCTCGACCGAGGATCTCCTGGGCATTATCGAAGGCCTGAATCAACGCACGGAAATTGATGGAATCCTGGTGCAGTCGCCGCTGCCGAAGCAGGTGGACAAACGCCGGATTCTTCTGGGTATGCATCCGGACAAAGATGTGGACGGATTTCATCCCCTGAACGTCGGAAGCCTGGTGGCGGACATTCCGGCTCCGCGCGCCTGCACGCCGGCCGGCATCATGGAGCTTTTGCGGCGTTACCACATCCCGATCACAGGAAAACACGCGGTGGTGGTGGGACGCAGTGATATCGTCGGTAAGCCGATGGCGCTGCTGTTGTTGCATCAAAGCGCAACGGTAACGATCTGCCACTCCAAAACCGGCGATCTTGCGGGGGAATGCCGGCGCGGGGATATTCTGGTTGCAGCGATCGGGCGGCCGGCGTTTCTAACCCGGGAGTTTATCAAGCCCGGAGCCACGGTGATCGACGTCGGCCAAAATCGCGGGCCGGACGGCAAGGGGTTGGTGGGTGACGTGGATGCGGACACGGCCCAGGAACTGGCGGGCGCCTACACTCCGGTACCCGGAGGCGTGGGACCTTTAACGATCGCGATGCTGATGGCCAACACCGTGGATGCGGCCGAGCAGCGCTTATGCTGCAGATAGGTTTGACGGGCGGTCTGGCAAGCGGCAAAACTTTCGTCGGACACGCGCTGGCGGAACTCGGCTGCCATCTGATCGAAGCCGATGAATTGGGACATCAAGTGCTGCTGCCGGGCGCGGAGGCGTACGACGCAGTGGTCCACGAATTCGGCGACGAGATCCTCGACCAGGATCGCTCTATCGTCCGGCGCAAGTTGGGCGCCTTGGTTTGGGACAAGCCGGAGCGCCTGGCGAAACTCAACAGTATCGTTCATCCAGTAGTGGTCGCGAGGGAAGAGGGTATCATCGCGAAGATCGCGCGGCAGGATCCGGCCGCTATCGTAGTTGTCGAAGCGGCGATTCTGGTTGAAACTGGTAGTTATAGGAGGTTCGACCGGCTAATTGTGGTGGTCTGCACTGTCGAACAACAGGTGGAACGGGCCATGAAGCGTTCTGCGTATAGCAAAGCAGAGGCGCTGGCGCGGCTTAGCCGTCAGTTGCCGCTAGAGGAAAAGGTTCGCGTGGCCGATTATGTGATCGATACGTCCGGGCCCAAAGAGCAGACGATCGAGCAAGTGAAGGCCGTTTATAACTCGCTACGGAGTTTATCAGCATGAGATTTCGCGTTTTGTTTATCACCGCCTTGTTGGTAGTAAGTTTTCTATACGTTACATCGAAGACGGATTGGGGACAGCATCGGATTTTTCAGCCAATTTCCAATGCCACCGGGCCGATCTGGTCTGGTCCGAGCACCGTGCGGGGCGCGGGTCTCGGCTCCGATGAGATGAACAACATCGACATCTACAAGGCAGCCCATCTGGCCACTGTGAACATTACCAGCACGGTATATCGCAGGACGTTTTGGGAAATTTATCCTGCGAAGGACCAAGGCTCTGGATTCCTGATCAGCGACGACGGAAAGATCCTGACTAACAGTCATGTAGTGGCCAATGAGCAGCAGCTGGAGGTGACGTTGTCGGATCAATCGCGCTACAAGGCGCGCCTGCTGAGCCGCGATCCAGCCAATGATGTTGCGCTGCTGCAGATCTCGCCGCGCAAGAAACTGCCGGTGCTGCGCCTGGGCGACTCCGATGCATTGCAGGTGGGCCAGAAGGTGCTCGCGATCGGCAATCCATTTGGCCTGGAGGGTACATTGACGACCGGTGTGGTGAGCTCGGTAGGACGGACGATTCGCGGCGAAAACGATCAGACGCTGGAAGGCTTGATTCAAACCGATGCCGCGATTAATCCCGGCAACAGCGGTGGTCCGCTGCTCGATTCGGCGGGAAATGTGGTCGCCATTAATACGGCGATCCTGGGACCGAATGGCGGCAACGTCGGAATCGGTTTCGCCATGCCGATCAATCGCGCCAAGTTGATGCTGGATGATTTCCAAGCCGGGCGGAAACGGCCGCGGCTGGGCGTTTCAGTGGTTCCGGTGGCGGGCGACTATGCGGATGCGCTGAGTCTTCCGAATCAAGGGGGCCTGCTTATTCAGGAAGTGGAACCTGGGTCGCCGGCGGCGCGCGCGGGACTGAAAGGCGGCCGGGAAGACGTACAGATCGGCAATTCCCAGCTGAAGATCGGGGGCGATCTGATCATCGCCATTGACGGGAAACCGATCGATCGCGAGGACGCGATAAGCCGGGCGCTGGCGCGCAAAAGGTCGGGCGACACCGTGGAGTTGACTATTTACCGCGCCGGCCGAACTATGAACGTGCGCGTGAAGCTGGGCGAAGAGGGCGCGATTTAGGGCGCTCGGAAGGCGTAGCGAAAGGCCGCCGCGGCCAGCGGACCTGCCGGCAATCCGAAAATGCTCTCGGCGATTTCATATTCGCGCGTCAGCGTAGTGTGGAAGAATGCCGGATCGTCAGTGTTAAGGACAATGGGGACTCCGGCATCGTAAAGCTGCCGTACGGGATGGTCGGCGAGCGATGGGACGACGCCGGTGCAGACGTTGCTCGAGATGCAAATTTCCAGCGGAACGTTCGATTCGCGGAGTTTCGCCAGCAGCTTCGGATCCCGGGCGGCGGCGATGCCGTGGCCGATGCGCTCGGCTCCAATGGCCAGGGCGGCCCAAATCGATTCCGGGCCGGTGGTTTCGCCGGCATGGCAGACCAGGCGCAGGCCACCATCGCGGGCGTAAGCGAAGACGTCATGGAACAACTCGGCGGGCCCGCGCGCTTCAGCGCCGCCCAGGCCAAAGGCGATCACTCCTTCGTCACGCCGCTCGACTGCGAACTTCGCGGCCGGCAGCGCGGGTTCCGGTCCAAGATTCCGAACGGCATCGAGAATCCAGAACGTTTTGACGCGAGAATGCTGCGATTCGCGCCAAATAGCGTCGTAAATGGCCGGCAAATCCTGCTGTTTCCAGAGGATCATTCCGGCTGAGAGCGTGATCTCCGCATAAGTTACATCCTGCGCCGCCAACCGCTCCAGCAAATGGCGGGTTGCGAGAGCGTAGTGCTCGGGCTTTTCGATCTTACGATTGACCCAGATATAGCCCTGAATGAACTCATCAAAAGTCCGGCAGGCGTAGTGCGCGGCGATGTCGCCAGGCGAAAGCGAGGGATCGATAGCCAGCAGCGTCTCGGGTTCGATGGAGCCTTCCAGGTGGACATGTAACTCCGCCTTCACGCACTTTGTGTCGGGCACCTTGTAATAATAGCTGTGCATGACTGCGCAGGACATGGAAGCAATCGTTTACGGCTCGCATGGCGATCCGTTTAGTGTGTTGGGACCGCATCGAAGCGATGGGGGATGGGAAGTCCGAGCCTTTTTGCCACAGGCGATGGACGCGGCGGTGCTAGTGAATGGCGCGGAGCACTCGATGCAAAAAGTCCGGACGGAGGGCTTCTTCGTCGCGTCGGTGCCTCAAGATCCGGGCCGGTATAAACTGCGGCTCACGCTGTGGAACGGGGGCCAGACGGAGGTGGAAGATCCTTACCGTTTTGCCCCACTGGTGTCGGAATTCGACCTGCACTTGCACAGTGAAGGAACTCAATACGAAAGCTACCGGACCATGGGCGCGCACCTGGTGGAGTGCGACGGCGTGGCCGGTGTGCGCTTTGCGGTGTGGGCGCCGAACGCGGAAGTCATGAGCGTGGTTGGGGACTTCAACGATTGGGACGAGCGCCGTCACCCCATGCGTTCGCGTACGGCGGGAATCTGGGAGTTCTTCATGCCGGGCGCGGGCGTGGGAATGAATTACAAATTTTCGGTGCGGTCGCGCGTACGCGGCTATCGGCAGCAGAAAGCGGACCCGTACGGATTCCGAACGGAAGATCCGCCGAAGTCGGCGTCGGTCGTGTGCGATGTGTGGAGTTACCAGTGGGGCGACCAAGAATGGATGGAATCGCGCGCGCACACCGATGTTCTGAAGCGGCCGATTTCGATCTACGAAGTTCACCTGGGCTCCTGGCTGCGCGGACCGAACAATTCCTATCTGAGTTATGTGGAACTGGCGGATAAACTGGTGGAGTACGCCAAGCGCTTGGGTTATACGCACCTGGAATTGCTGCCCATCATGGAGCATCCATTCTCGGGCTCCTGGGGCTATCAGGTGACCGGTTACTACGCTCCCACGGCGAGATTCGGCACGCCGCAGGAATTCATGTATTTCGTCGATCGATGCCACCAAGCCGGGATTGGGGTGATCGTCGATTGGGTGCCTGGACATTTTCCGAAGGATGCTCACGGGCTGGCTTACTTCGACGGGACCGCGCTGTATGAGCACGCCGATCCGCGCAGAGGCGAGCATCGCGAATGGGGCACGCTTATTTTCAACTACGGCCGGAACGAAGTACGCACGTTCCTGATCTCGAACGCGCTGTTTTGGCTGAAGGTTTACCACATCGACGGCCTGCGTGTAGACGCGGTGGCATCCATGCTCTATCTGGATTACGCGCGGAAGGCGGGCGAGTGGATTCCAAACATGTACGGGGGGAACGAGAATCTGGAGGCGGTCGATTTCCTGCGGCGCTTTAACGAACTGGCGCACCAGGTGCCGGGCGCGATGACGATCGCCGAGGAATCCACCGCGTTCACGGGCGTGTCGCGTCCGGTTTATCTGAACGGCCTGGGCTTCACGATGAAGTGGAACATGGGCTGGATGCACGACATGCTGGACTACTTCGAACAAGATCCGATTCATCGCAAATATCACCACAACAACATTACCTTCAGCATGATTTATGCCTTTACGGAAAATTTCGTGCTGCCGATTTCACACGATGAGGTGGTGCACGGGAAGCGGTCGCTATTGAGCAAGATGCCGGGCGACATGTGGCAGAAATTCGCCAACGTGCGCGCGTTTCTTTCGTACATGTACGCGCATCCGGGGAAAAAGCTGCTGTTCATGGGATCGGAGATAGGCAACTGGGACGAATGGGATCACGAGCGGGGGTTGCCGTGGGAGGTGCTGCACTTCGATTTTCACCGCAAGCTGCAAGTGTTCGTGCGCGAGTTGAACAAGCTGTACCAGACGCACCCTGCGTTTTATGAGGTGGATTATCATTGGGGCGGCTTTGAGTGGGTGGACTTCCGCGACGTGGATGGATCGACGATTTCATTCATCCGCCGGCCGAAAGGCGGGAGTCCGTTCCTGTTGTTCGCGTGTAACTTCACGCCAGTTCCACGGCTAAACTATCGGGTGGGAGTGCCGGACCAAGGTTATTACCGGGAGATTTTCAACTCCGATGCGGAGATATTTGGCGGCAGCAACATGGGTAACGGGGGTGGCGTGATGTCGGAACCCATCGGATATAACAACCACTATCACAGCCTGTCGATAACGCTGCCGCCGCTGGCCGTTGTCATATTCGCATCGCCGGGCTCTTGAGATCAGGAACAGAATGCTTCAGCGATTATTGGCGACGTGGGTGGGATGTGCGGCGATTGTGGCGGCGCAAGACCCGGTGCAGCTCAGTCCGGATTATAAAGTGGAGATCGAGAACAACTGGGTTCGGGTCTTACGAGTGAAGCGCGGTCCGCATGGAAAAACGCCAATGCACCAGCATCCCGCATCGGTGCTGGTCTTTTTGACGGACTACCATCAGAAAGTCACAGGGGCGGACGGCAAGGTGCGGGAGATCACGAGAAAAGCCGGAGACGTTTCCTACATCGAGGCGGTGAAGCATTCTGAAGAGAATCTTTCGGATCAGCCGCTGGAGGCGGTGGTGATCGAATTGAAACCCAGGCCGGCAGATTTCAAGCCTGCGCCCATCACGCTGGACCCGGTGAAGCTGGATCCCGACCATCACTTGGTTCCTCTAGAGAATGATCGGGTGCGCGTTCTACGTACGATTCTAGAGCCGCATCTGAAGAGCCCGATGCACGAGCATCCACATTATGTGGTGGTGTATCTGACCGAATTGCATACGACCATGCAGCTAGGCGATGGGAAAGTAGTCGACAATCCGCGCAAGCCAGGTGAGATTGCCTGGCGCGATGCGTTGAAGCATCAAACCGAAAACGTCGGCGATCGAACGGCGGTGGAGATCCAAGTGGAGCTGAAGTGACTTATGACACGGTTTCTGTTGTTCACGATCATAGCCGCGACGGCGATGCCGGCGGCCGAGCATAAGCTCAAGGTTTCGCCAGAAACTCTGGCCTGGGGTTACTACTGGGCGGGCGCAAAACCGGTGCTTACGGTGCAATCCGGCGATGTCGTCGAGATTCAGACCGTCTCCGGCAATCCGGATAATCTGGAGCGCGCGGGCCTTCCGGCGGAGCAGATCCAGCCCGAGCTTCGCAAAATCTATGCCGAAGTACCTAGGGAGAGCCGGGGACCGGGAGGCCACTTGCTTACGGGGCCGGTGGCGATTGAGGGCGCACAGCCGGGGGATGTGCTGGAGGTGCGCATACGCGAGATACGCCTAGACGTTCCGTATGCGTACAACAGTTTCGGCCGCGCCGGTTTTCTCGCGGATGTTTTCACCGAGGGGCACACCAAGATTATTCCGTTGGACCGGGAACGCAACATTGGGCATTTTGGCGGAGGAATCGATATTCCGCTGAAGCCGTTTTTCGGAAGCATGGGCATCGCGCCGCCGGAAGCCGCGGGCAAAGTAAACAGCGCGCCGCCTGGGATCCACGCGGGGAATCTCGACAACAAAGAGTTGGTGGCCGGGACCACATTGTTCATTCCGGTGCATGCCCCGGGAGCGCTTTTCGAGGTGGGCGACGGGCACGCGGGCATGGGAAATGGCGAGGTAGATATCACAGCCATGGAAACATCGTTGACGGGTGTCTTCCAGTTCATCGTGCGCCACGATATGCATTTGACTTGGCCGCGCGCCGAGACACCGACACATTACATTACTATGGGGCTCGATCCGGACCTGACACAGGCGGCGAGGATCTGCGCGCTGGAGACCATCGACTTTCTGGTGAATGAGATGAAAATGAGCCGCGAGGATGCTTACGCGTTGACCAGCGTGGCGATTGATCTGGAGATAACGCAATTAGTGGACGGGACCAAGGGCGTGCATGCGATGATTCCGAAGAGCCTGTTTAAGGGTAGGAAGTGAACAGGTTATAGGGAAACCAGGCGCCGACTCGAGTGTCGGCGCGGCACGCAAGAGTGCGTAATGCCACTTAATTTTCTCAGTGCCGAACATCTGTATTATGTGGGGCGGACCCCTGGTCCGCGGCCGACCCCCTGGTCGGCCTCATGATAGTTTGGCGAGGTACTGACCCCGTTAAAGCGAGAGCGGGACGGGGGCGTCCCGCGCGGAGTGTGCCCAGCATGGGCAGAATCTAATTGGATGAAAGGAGCCAATCGGAGCCGATGATGGCAACCGTAGCGAAACGCAAGGCGTAGCCGCGAGG